>Ga0058698_10000183_pt1 | contig 36947 bp, 35 predicted proteins | sample AgamicAsSfe_FD_67288 | JGI IMG/M metagenome (GOLD analysis project Ga0058698, IMG submission 67288) | Agave microbial communities from Guanajuato, Mexico - As.Sf.e | ecosystem: Host-associated > Plants > Phyllosphere > Phylloplane/Leaf | place: Guanajuato, Mexico | collected 2012-05-30
GTAGCGCAGAAAGTTGCTGACCCACCCCCTGCGTCCCATCCCAGCCTTGCTGATACCACCTCATCCCACACATCGTGCCGCTTGTGCCGCCAGCACAACTCTGCGCCGCCGCAGCCGCAGAGGGACGGAGGAGGGCGATTATCTGCGGTGCGGTCCAGGGCGCGACGGTGGCGGTTGCGGCAAGCCAGCGGGTCAGGAAGGCTTTGAAGGAGCGTTGGTCCGTGTTACAGTTTGCGGTTGGTTCGCAGCCGGCTTCGGTCATTATGGACGTGTCGGCGTAGTAGAAGTAGTGGAGGGCGGAGATGAGGGAGGTCGTGCGATCGCGCCAGATGTCGGATTGGGTCTGAGAGGGTGGGGTTAGAGGATGAGGAAGTGGTTGTGAGGAGGCGGTGAAGCGGTGAGTGCGTGTAGAAACAGAGAGGAGAGAAGGACTGACCACGTTCCACATTGAGGCTGCGCCGTAGAGGAAGACCCCGACGTTGTAGGACCATTGGAGGTTGTTGTAGTCGGTGCACTTGTTGCTCGTGCTGGTGCCGTCCCAGATTCTGTATTCGTCGTCGATTAGGCCGATGGCAACCGTCCAATCCCAACTCTTTTCGGCCCAGTCAAGATAGGTTTGATTGCCTGTATATTTACCTGAGGATGATTGTTAGATTTTGTTCGAAACTCGAATTATACGGCCAAGGTGGACTAAAGAACGTACCCAATCTCGCTGCGATATTGAAGAAACACCCATTCGAAATCTGCTGCAACATTAGCTCCATTGTCGCAGATTTGTTCTCTGCTCAACGTATACGCACACTATTGACATAATCATACCCTCCATTGAACGGGAAAATCTGCCATCTCAGACCTCCCGGCACCACACAGTCATTCTTCGCCCACCTCGCCGCCTGCCGATTGAATACCGCCTGACTCAACGCCAACCACTGCGGCTGATTCGGTGGCGGATTCGGAAAGCCATACTCTGCAGCCGTGAGCGTGGCCATTGCCCAGAACGCTTGATCATCGTTGCCGAGTTGCAGACTCTCGTTCTGGGGCTCGTAGTTGACGTCGTCGCCGACTTGGAATAGCAGTGCTTGTGTGGTGATGTCGTTGTACTGAGTTGAGCCGGTGTAGTGCCAGTAGTCTATTAGGGTCCCGAACATGGCGCCGGCTTCCCACCAGTAGTAGGGGAGGGGAAGCATGCCAGGAGTTTGACCTGGCTGGTCGCCACTGTAGAAGGAGACGAGGTCATGGGCGATGGTGGAAGCGGCGGATTTGATGGAGTCTGGAGAATTGTTATTTGTGGCATGATAACCTGTGTTGACACAGACTAGATCATACCTGTAGAGTCAAGGTCGACCTGTATGCCTTCGCATATCTTCCACATTCCGACGAGAGAGAGTAATTGTGAACGCATGTTTCCCTCGATCAAGTGTGGCAAAAAGCGGATCAAACAAGCAGCTATTCTTCCTCCCCAGCTACGGAATGTAGAAACTATCAGGTATCTACTCAAGTTATCACGTCCACTTGTTGTTGCCATATGGCAAAGTGATCCAGTATTGGCAGAGGCGCAGTGACACGCCAAGGTCATGGCACTTGGCGGCCAAGCAATGGAGCAATAAGAGAGGGGGGGAAGATGGAATTAAAGTATTGTCTGGAATGTGGCAAGATGAGGCGGGCGCGAAAGATCAGAGGCAAGTATGGAGAGCGTCATCGTCGTGCGAGGTGCCGTGTGTTTGTTATGCTTAAAGTGTATTTTGCTCTGCTGGTACTGTACCTCAACGACACCACCTCATTCGCATCACTGTCTGACTCTATGCTCGTCCGGCGAAAGAACTTACGCACGTCCCCATGATCAACACACTGCGACACGCGACGTGGAGTCGAAGCTTGAAGTGATGATGTTGTCCTGATGATGGATGCTGCTGAAAAGACGGGACAAGATCAGGTCTTGGCGCCGTTGTGACTGCTTTCCAACACCTGCGTCTCGACAACAATGGATAATGTCATGAGCTTTGTAGTACTTTGACTATATATTATGGATTGTATCGCTAGCTATTACTCTTAAATCAATGCTAAGTCTCACGGACTGACAGTATTGTACAATTGGAACTCCTCTCTAGCACCTACTTTCATGCTTAATGCAATGAGCCCGTTCGGTTCTCTTGAGCACATCATATTCATCTCGGTGGCTAGCACTAAGCTGCTAAATTCGGTATCCCTCTCTTCGCGATTTGACTTCTTTTTCCAAGGTGCTGCATAACTCGGCTCTATTCGGCTCTGGCTTCACAAGCTAGACAAGCTCGGCAGCATTACACCACGTGCTTCTTGTGCCTCGCCTCGTCATGGCTACCCGTGAGCTTGACATGCCTGTCGTGATGGTTCCTTCAATCGGGTGCTTCTCATGTGTGCTGGCTGATACTGGGTGGCGAACTATGTTTCCAGGCGCTCTGATATGATGCCGAAACATTTTGACTTCACGATCGTAGCTATCGTCCTTGGATCTCACCTAGGCTTTCAGCCCGCCAGCCCGTTCGTGCTCCGAAGGGCTTTCATGGTTCTCTCATATGTCCACATCGTTATCGCACTAGCTGGAGCAGCTTTCATCAGACTGACTGGAAGACCTCGATACAGACCCCGAAGACCTTCCCTGCGCATGATCTGCTTGACTGTAGCAACCACACCTTTATAGATAGGAATATTCCGGTGGACATATAGCGATCGAGTTGGCCCTTGCACTTGTAGTCGCTTCCTAACTGTATCCAGTGGGAAGACGGCAGTCTTTGCTGTAACACTGGCTAGAATGCCAGCAAGTGCGTCGCCAGATCCAATGGGAAGAGACATGCCAGCAAGAGGCAGCTTGAGAGACTCGTAGGACAGGAAGAAGAGACCCATATACGGCACGATGCCAATAACAGCAGCGGAAAGGCCTCGGAAGAATCCTACAGGACCCTCGCGTTTGTTTATATCTTGGATGCTCGACAGCAGACTGTGGTATATTCTCTCCTTTCCTTGCGCAGCGAAGCGAGTTCGGAGGAGGTCAAGCGGGTACGTAAGGGTCGTTGCGATCCCGCCTGCAAGAGCTCCGCTGATAAATGATTCTGCAGAATCCGGTAGTCTATACGGCGGCGGTAGCTGTTGGAGGACGTTCGCAGTGTTCCTGTATATAGAGAATTGAAGGGCGCCATATGTGACGTAGAGGAGCTCGGCAGGAATGTTGCCTTTCCAGAGAGCCTGAACCAGTCAGTATATGTGTTTCGAAAGGTCCCGAGAGTGACGGCTCACAGTATACCCTTCCTCTTGTAATATAGCTCTTGCTGTGCCTATAGTGCCTTTATAGATGGGTCCCTTGTAGCCATGGTGGCTTAGCGGGTCTGACAGCGAGTGACTCTGAAGCTGCAGGCGAATTTTTATGACATCGAGTGGCGCGATGCAGAATCTGTGCTGGTCAGAAGAGATTGTGAACGATCAGAGAGAGAGACCCGAAGCATACCTTGATACAAGACCGGCCACTCCTCCAGCGATGACTACTTGGGTACGAGAGCCCTTTGAGAGATTAGTTGGGGTTCTCATCCTGCTAAATTCTGGACCGAATCACACTCACTTCATCCTTGAGGTGCTCCGACTTCGACGACATGCCATTGACGCAAATGTAGCACGTCCATGAATGTTGAAGATGAGACGGCTTGTGCCAAATGTTTCTTTGTTGACAATCGGAGATCGGAGTTACACCGCCGTTAAAGGCGGAAGTGAGAAAGAGAGAGGTTCGACGACAGGGGCGGGCCGAGAGACAGGGCATGAAACTTTCTAATATACAGATTCTACAATTTCCAAGGCGCGCAATCCTTGGATACTTCAAAGTCCGCTGCCGTCTTGTCTTTGATCTCATCAATACTGCTCTTCGGGTTGTATTTCCGCAAGGTCAATCCCTTTTCGTGATTGACATCGAACACAGCAAGATCTGTCACAATAGTGTGCACGCATTTCGCGCCTGTGATTGGCAGGTCACATTGCTTCTTGATCTTGGACTTTCCGTACTTGTCGACATGCGTCTGGACGACCATGACTTTCGTCTTGGCGGGGTTGGAGACAAGATCCTGCAGGAGTCAGTGCGGCTCATCTTCCACTGGAATTCTTGAAGACATACCATTGCTCCTCCCATTCCCTTGACCATCTTTCCTGGTATCATGAAATTGGCAATATCACCATACTGGCTACATTCCAGTGCCTGTATAGGTCAGCATTCTGCTACTCAACGAGGTCCGACTGATCACATACTCCAAGCACTGTCATGTCGAGATGACCTCCTCTAATCTGCCCAAAGCTTTCATCGCTACCAAAAGTACTTGCGCCAGGCAATGGGGTCACACTTTCCTTTCCTGCGTTGATCCAATCCGAATCCTCCTTCCCTTTCTCAGGGTAGGGTCCACACCCAGTCATACCATTCTCACTCTGCAGGAAGACGTGTATGCCCATACTAGCAGCGAAACCAGCTGCCATTGTAGGAATCCCAACCCCGAGATTGCAGTTCATGCCCGACTCGAACTCTTGAGCTGCAATGTGAGCGATGAGTTCTCGAGGATCTTGTGACTGCTCGGTCTGCTCTGCCGACTTCTCGGTCTCGTGTTCTGCGTTTTTGAGAACTTCGATTTTGTGTTCGTACTTTGCTCCCACGAAGAGACGGTTGACATAGAGTCCTGGTAGGTGTACGTGCTCTGGCTCGATCTCGCCTATCTCAACAATCTTCTCTGCTTCCACGATGACGACCTTTGACATTTCTGTGATGATGAGTACCTCACTGAATCGAGCTGCGACCTGATGGACGTACTGGCCATGAGGGCATTGAAGTTGTAACTGGTCCCTTTGAATACGCAGTTTCCCATCTTGTCTGCTTTCGAAGCTTTGATCCATGCGAAATCAGCCTGTTCGAAGGCTTCCTCAAGTAAGTACGTCTTGCCACCAAAGTCTCGAGTCTCCCGCTTCTTGTTGTATGATACTACGTTGCCCTCTGAGTCATATTTCGAGGGCAATTTTCCTTCAGCATATAATGTGTGCAGCCCAGTCACCGAGTAGAAGGCTGGTCACAAATTTAGCATCACAACTTAGTGAGCATCAGACTCTCCTGTAACTCAAAGGGATTAGCGTACCGGGTATCCCAGCACCACAACATCTCACTTTCTCTGCAAGTGTGCCCTGAGGGATGAGTTCCAGTTCCGTTTTCCCTTTCAAATATGCTTGCTCCATGACCTTGGCTCTGCCTATATAGCTTGCCCATTGCTTCGATATCTTGTCTTTTTCATACAGTCTTCCGAGCCCCCAGGAATCATCGCCAGCTTCGGTAGAGATGATCTTCAGATCCGTAATATCATCTCGCGTGCGAACATACTCGATGATATTCTCCGGGATTCCCGAAAGTCCAAAACCACTAGATGAATGTCAAGTGGTGCCCCTATGAGTTTATCACGGATGTCATACCCCACGGCTACAGTAGCACCCTTTTTACAATCCTTCAGTGCCTCCTCGACCGAGTCGCAAAGCTGGAAGTTCAGGCTGGTGGGTGCCATGTGAATGCTATCTGATGAAAGTAGGTATCTTCGCAAGGAATAACAGGCCTACAGGTTCTATATTGAATGGTTTAGCGAGCATGTCTCGATCGTCTCGATCGACAGTCACTACGTAGTCCTCGGCAGAGGCTCTCCGGCACGCTCCGGCACTGACTCCTGAAGCTTATACCATGATCTCCGCCACACAACGGTAATACGGCGCGTCATATCCGAGCTGTGCCGAGCGTGTCATCATCAATCATAATCATTCTCGGCTTTCACTCAAGGCGGCCGAGTCCACTTTTTCTGAAGACATACGAAGAACAAGAAATCTAGCATTCCCTTACTGTTGTAGAGAATAAGTCTGAGCAGAATCCTGACGGCACTTTCTTTGGCACGTTTCGAGACTTGTGATCTAAGTCCTATCGACGCATCAAGCAACTTTCTTCAAATTCTCAATCATGTCTCCAGTCAATTTCAGGTCGATACTTTCACCTCTCATCTCGGGAGGAGATCTGGCTAAGCCGGAACATTCAATATGGATTGTCTACGCAGCCGTCATCGTCGAGACCGTGGCATCAGCCGAACATATTACTGAGCTATGGAATTATGTTGCCGCCGAACTGAAGGACGTACCAGATAAGCAAGTCGTGATTGCACGAAGAATCCGCGAAGGTCTACTGAAATGCAGCCCTTTAGCTGGATTCCCCAGGGTGCGTCGCTCGTAGTGTCAAGAAGATGGACGATTAACAACGGACAGGGCATCAATACACTAGCTGCTCTTCGCTCGGCAATCAAGGAGACATCTCCTTCAGTATCACAGACTTTAGACTCCGACAAGTCATTACGAGCAGATTATACTGCCGCCGAGCTTGAAAAGAGAGGCCTAGAGTTCTTCCAGCGTGTGTACGCCAAAGTTGCAGATCGCGTGGAGCAGAACATGGCACTGTCATCTGGCGGCGATCTCAGTCAGTTCGCTATGCTGAGCATTTACGGAGAGCTTATGGCCGAAGAAAGAATCCTCAATGCGAAGGAGACGGGTTTGATGGAGTTCATCGTGTGTTACGCGAGTGGTGCTGCTCCTCAGGCACGAGGTCATATGTATGGAAGCCGTAACTTGGGAAATGGGAAGGAGGAGATTCAGAACGCTATCAAGCTGACTCAGGAGCTGGTGAAGGAGCTTGGTGTTTCACTCGACATTGAGTCGATGGACTTTGTAAAGAAGGTTGATAATTGGTAGAGAGGGAGTGAGGTCAAACCGAAGACTAGACTAGACTAGACTAGAGCCATCAGAATCCTAAGAGTGATACAAAAACATTCAGGCAATGTATATCTTTGTACAGAAAGAGCATTCACCATTCATCAGATCGGATGCTGCAGGAAGGTGAGAACGAGAAGGCAGGTGTGATCGCTTCCTCACAGGCCATCGGAGTTTGCTACGGTAAGGCTGAGCTTCGACTTGCTCATTCACAAATGTCAACATATGTCAGTCAACCTTCTCCATTCTTGATTCGAGGACTGACAGTGACAAGATAATCATGTCTTACTGGAGGTCCGAGAATGGAAGTGGTCGAGCTACTCGTCCACGTATCTGGCAAGCAGCAAGATGATCAGTACAGGCAGATGGCTGCGGCCTATGCCGACTTTGAGCTTGAGCACACTACAGATCTGACAAGACCAAACCTCACTGATGAGAGTTCTGCCCTGGGAGTGTCTACGCCTACCGCGGTGATTAGCAGACCTTTTGACGAGCTTCCTACCGATGCGACGACGCCGTCCCTGCTCGTCCATCTTGAGCGCGATCCGAATGCAAGTCCTCAGAGGCAGCCATTATTCTCGGAATTGACACAGTTCCCAATTACTGCTACTCCAGGGTTCGACTCTCCCGTTAATTTCGGGGCGCCTCAATCAAGTGAGGTAACTGTCAAGCGACATGCTGCCGAGCCATACATATCCGATACACCTCGAGCTATTGCGGCCCTTGCATCGCAGCTGTGGACATCGTCACTCGCCATACAGGCTGATGAGGAGCATGTAGCAGGTCTGTACTTTGATGAAGAAGCTACGGCTCCACTAGTCAGCGTAGTGCCTACACGTACTTCTCAAGAGAGTCCGACTCGTGTGCTGGAGAAAGTCGACACTGCGTCAGAAAGCAGTCTTACAGGCAGGATCGCAACGGATGACAGTGAAGAAGACAACCGTCGACAGTCTGCGCTCCGTGCCAGTCTTGACGCCATGTCAGCGTTAAACAGGGAACGCGCAAATGCTGAGCAAGAGAGCCGAAACAGAAACGTTCGGCGGACTGCGACAGTTGCAAACGAGCATGACCTACGTCGGCGCGAGTCGTCTTCGAGCCCGATACCTCCGCCGCCGGAAAGTGTCGCCTCGGTGACAGCTATGAGGCGTGTGCACACTGTGCAATCTTTCGTCGGGCCAGGTACACCATCGGTTGCATCGAGCACACCTGGCACTCCAGGACTGCAGACTCCAAATACAGCTTCCAAGCCGTTTGTGGTGAATAACATCGCCGATGTCGTGGCCGCATCCACACCTGCACTCCCGGTTGCAGTCAATGTTATCAGCAACACGACTCCTGTCATGTCCGTGTCTACACCCGCCCCTTCAGCACCAGCACTACGTACACCTGCCTCGTCCCTCAAACGACCAACTGCTCGGCTCCCAGCCACGCCAACAACATCAACTACCCTAGCTCCATTGGCACTCCCTCCCTCACAACCACCTCGACTGCTCTCTCTGATTCACCAAACCTTCCACATTACACGCCCTCCCTCTCCGCCGATATCCTCCCTCGCCGCGCCTGAAAGCCACATCACACCACCTCTCCAGCATCTCTACACCAAGTTCGCTGCAGTCCAGCCTCCACGTTACGCTGCTGTGCTCCAGACGCGACCTCTGCGACCCCTGGAGCGCGGCTACTGGTTCGTGCCTGCGTCGACAACGACACTGCTTTGGGAGCCGCAGCTTCGGAAGGACTTCTGGGACTGGTTGCAGGAGTTTGTGGGTTCTGGGCAGGCAGGGTGGGGTGTCAGTTCTGTGCGGGTTGCTGCGGAGCACTGGCACGGTGTCGGTGGTCGGGGTGGCGATGTGAATGGGAATGCCGATGTGGACGTGGAAATGGATATGGGGGATGAGCAGATCTGGGACTTGAGGGTATATTGCTGGGGCGAGGTGGTGGAGCATATCTACTATCTCCTGTTCGTGGCGAGTAGATCCAAGGTCAAGATGGCGGGATTGCAGTGGTTGGACGGGGCTGGCGAGGTCGTCATACAGATGCCGTGATATAGCGATGACCTGCATGCCGCTAGACGTGAAAATATGTACATAACAAATCAGCCAAAATAAAAAAACATCAGAAACGCCCTTGCTCCTACTTCCAACCCTCCATCAAATTCTTCCTATACGTCCACGCCCTGAGTCTCTTCCCATAAATCCACATCGGTACACTCGCCGCACAAAACGCCAGCTGAATACCTCCAAGCGCCAGAAACACCCTCTTACTCCCATCCGCCTCCAACCACTTGCTAAAGAACAAACTAAACACCAACCCATCAAAAATATTCTTGCTCCAGTTCAAACTAACCAGACTCTCCCCAGCATACTGCCGATAGCTGTCGACCGCAAACGTGATAGCGGTGGTGCTGCCAAGACAGCAGCCGAAGCTGATGACGCCGAAGAAGACTGTCGGCACGATCCAGACGTCGCGCTCGGCGGCGGCCCAGCCGAATCCCCAGAGGCCGGCTGTGGTGGCGAGGGCGATGGGGAGGGCCATGACGAGGCGGAATTCGGGCTCGTAGACCCCACCGTTGCGGCGTGCGAGGGCACGCACGATGATGTCGCTGACTTTGCCTGCGACGGCTGTGCCGAGAATTCCACCGATGAAGGGGGACAGATAGATCAGGCCCGTTTGGATGGCGGAGAAACGGTAGGCGTAGGCATTTGAGCGGTAGATTGTAGAGACGGACTCGCTCAGGATGATGAGCCAGCCCACAGAGAGGGCGTAGATGGCCGAGGACCAGAGGATGGCTGGGTAGGCGAAGAGGATGAAGGGGCGGGCGGCGACACGGAACCAGTTGTCGTGGGAGAGGCGGCCGGAATAAGGCGTTAGAGATTGGATGTAGGTTTTGCGCGGAGCGGCGCGCAGGGCTTTGGTGTAGTGGAGCGGTGAGGTGATGGGGGACAGGGGTGCGGCGTGAGAGGGTTCAGCGGCGGAGGGGTCGGTCGAGGACGGGTAAAGGGCGGCGGACATGAAGTAGTCGGACGTTGTGTGTGGCGGTGTTTGTGAGACTTGCGCCGTGCGGTCCCGCGGTGAAGAGCTGTCGTGCGGTGGCGCGAGTGTGGAGTCAATGGTGGGCATTCCTTCCTGGTGATTGGCTTTCTCCTCATCTGGCAAGGAGGCAAAGTGTGCTCGTCGTTGTTCGCGTCTTTCTGCTAGTCCTCCTGAGATGGAGACTTTTCTCGGCTGCATCGTGTTGCTGTCAAGCTCTGCCGCAGCAATCTTACCTTCTGAATCCAGTTGTGAAGGTCTTCGTGCACTTGGGCTTAGTGGGTGAGGGAACTTGAAAGGCATAGACATTGTTGACTTTCGGTGTGGTTGATGCGGTCTTGGTGTACGATCCCAAAATGACTCCGGAACAAAGAAGAATAGGCAAGCTCCACCGAATGCTACGATGATAGCGACAATCCAAAATACCCATCTCCACCCCAGCGATTGGATGATTGCTGCGCTGACCAATGGAATCAGGTTCTTTCCACCGAGCAGCAACAAGGTATATATGCCGAGTCTGTAAGCTCGCTCGTGGAGGTAGAAGATTTCCGCAATCGTGGCAGACGGCAGGCACTCCACAGGCGAGACGGCGATGCCCTGAATCACTCTAGCAACACATAGCGATGCGTAGTTTGGTGACAGAGCGCACCATACTGCCGTGAGCATGAAGATGACAGAGGCAACCAGATATACAGGTCTCTTGCCAAATGCAATGGCCGTAGGCGAAGCGATAACAGAACCAACACCTAGACCCATCATGTAGAGCCCAGTCGTGAGTGCCACCTTCGCGGTGCTGACGCCATAGCTAGCCGAAACATTTGAGAAACCTGCCGCAAGAATTGGCGTCATGCCTCCACCCAACATGCAGAAGAAGCCCAGACTCAGCAGAGCAGCGTCTCTCTTCAACGGACTCCAATTCAGTGGATCATTCGGTGATTCCTCCGGCTGGGGGTCGAGTATGATCTTGCCATCTTTCGTGCGCTTTTTCTCCTCAGTCCGATGTATATGTCGCCCAAACATTGCTTCACTCTGCTGAAAGATGGAGGGTAGGGAGGTACGAGATGATCGGTGGTCGCCTTGAGGATCAGGATCCATGCCCAGCGGCGCATTGTGTTTGATTTCTTCGGATAGGAGGAGGACAGAACCGGGAACCTCGTCGGTATCAGCACTCAGCATGCCCAGATTCCATGTTCGTTTCCTCGAAGTTCCTTGTTGTTCCGGGTCGGCACTGTTAGAGTGTGCCATGCTGGAAGCCGCGCTTGGTACAGATCGGACGGGACGAGAATTGTGCAGATATGGATGATCGCAACTAAACAGTATGAGATGCCTTTAGATGATTCAGATGGAGATGATGATGCAGTAGCCGTGCCACAGGGTGAGGTGCATCATGTTGTGAAGACAGTAGGGCGAACGCGCAGGGGCGTGGAAGGCATCTGTGCAGAAGACATCGCTGCTGGCCAGAAGTTGAGCTCCTTTGGCCTCAGACTATGAATGTAGACGTCTGATACGGAGGTAGTGAAGACCAGCTTATGACATGATTGGCGTTAGCTGAATGCCGTTCCTGGAAACGCCATCTGGACCCGATCCTCTTGGCGAGTCAATTGCGAGAAAGGGGTCATGTTCAGATTGGAGGTTGAAACACAGCCGACTTCCATCACCAGTCAAGGTCGGCTATGTGGCTATGGAGGTGTGACAAACACAGGACTGGCAACACTGAGCTTTCAGAGCTGGCAAAGCTGCCGAGGTCATGACAGCCTGCTGAAGGAGAGCTGCTCAACAGTGACCTGCACTCGCTCGTCGTCCTTGTGAAGTAGCAACCTTGAAGAGGCTCAAAGTCTCCTCCTTGGCCGGCAGGTTTGTGCTCGACGTGGACGTGGATGGCACATCAAGACACTTGCAGAAGCGACAAGCCCTCGAGCCGTCAACGCATCTCAGGTTTCAGGTGTTTGGCTGCTTCCCAAACTAGCACTTTAAGGTATCACCGGAGTCAACGCCGTCACTCCTGCCAAACGCTGCACCTCTCTCAGTCGTTCCTACACTTTCATCAATAGATCTCCTTCCATCGCACCATGCCCTCAAATTGCACACTCGCCTCACATCCTCACTGGCAGCAGTGACGCTCGTCGCTGAAACTAGCGTGGTTCCTGCTTGTCAAGCCAGTCGATATCCAGCATGGCCGTGATCAATAACATGCGTGTCATTCGTGTGAGTGCTTGCGCAAGATCTTGACCTATTCTTGTTCTGTTCTGATGACATTCGTAGGACATAGCAAATATAGAGCGAGGCACGAATCTTGGTAAGTGCTCAGGTCTTTGTCCTCGTTATGGGCCAGACAAGCTGTAGGGTTTCAGAGAGATCTGGCTAATCGTTTGGCTCTCGCAGCTTTCGCAGTTGGATACAAAGAGTCGAACATGAGCGAAGTCAGAGCTTTGATCATAGGGGCGCCTGGTACACCATATGAGCTTGGCTTCTTCGAGGTTCGCTGCGAAGGCAATTTGACTACTCAGAAACATGCTCACTCAATCTCAGTTCTCAGTCAAATTCCCAAGTGGTCAGCTAGCCGCAATCAACTCCCGTTATTTGCTAGACTGAGCTGACGATCAAAGACTACCCGCAAAGTCCTCCAAAGGTGAATGCAGAAACGACCGATGGTGGAAATACGCGCTTCAATCCAAACATCTATGCTACTGGCAAAGTCTGCTTGTAAGCTACTCGACCATAAGTCATTAGGCTAACTGCTGACGCAGCCAGGTCAACCCTCGGCACATGTACGTTACCACATCCCTGTTCTCGGCAATGCACATATTCTGACTATCGTCAGGGCCTGGTGATGCGGGCGAGCAATGGTCACCAGCTCAGTCGTTGGAGACTGTTCTGCTGTCAATCCAAAGTTTGATGTCCGACAATCCCTACGTCAACGAACCAGGCTTTGAAACAAATCACGACAAAGAAGAGGCCTAGAGCTACTGCGCAAAGATTCATCACGAGACGCTGCGTATTTCTGTCTTGAAAAGGCTGGAGGACCACTTAGGAATCGTCGTAAGGCAGGGAAGAGCAGAAGAACGACCGTCACGTTCATTCCTTCTGGTCAAACCTAAAGTCACACAAGAGGAAGACACCTGGGATCCATTTATGTCTCTTATCAAGACACGTTTCTTGTGGTACTACGCAGCCTACAAGAACAGCATCGAAGCAGCGCTTCTGTCTCATGGCAATTTGGTCGCAGAAGGCAAACAGTAGGTCAACATGCAGCCGAGTAGTGTCAGCTGTTGACAGGACCAGATTCGCAAGGATGCCCTTTGAGGGTGGTGGGAACGATATGCATGGACAGTTCCAGTACGCCTCATTAAAGAAACGACTACATGATGTACGTACAGCGCTCGACGCAGAAAGAGATCGATGGATCCAAGAGGGTGCTGCTGCTCTGGAACGTGAGAACCCTGCTGCACTGAGCATGCAGAACGAATTCAAGTCGATGCCACAAAAGTTACGCGAGTGTGGAACGACAGTGGACTTCGAGATGGTCGACGACAACCCGTTTGTGTGGCGTATCGTTGTCTTTGGCAAACCTATGAGCAACCTGGACGGCGGGGTGTTCAAAATCTTCATTGTCTGGCCGGTTGCTTATCCCCAAGAACTGCCACGGGTTACAGTTGACACCCCGATATTCCACCACAAAGTCTCTCCTGATGGCGTGCTATGCTATCAGCCAGACAAGCCAGCAGAGTATCGATCGCACGTCGAGGCTGCAATCGAAGCTATCGTTGGAGAAACTTCGTGTTCAGACGCATTCTCCTCCGTCAATCCGGAAGCTTCGACCTTGCTCTGGGGTGGTCCAGAACAGAAGAAGATGTACAATCGCAAGCTACGCCGCAGTGCGCAGGAGAGCACCGAGTACGCTTAGATGGAAGCAATATTAATCGAACGTTGAGGTGATGTCGATATGCGGGAGCACTTGCAGGAGTTTCGGTATAGGTGCATACGATACCCCAGGCATTTGATTTAAGTTATTTCTCACTGTCACTTTCGGAAATGCACATGGATGAAGATCTCGAGAGAGTATGCGTAGAGGGAGCTGGGGTACTTTCCGTATTCTTGTGATGAAACAAATTCTGAGTGCTCTAGATCGAGCACTAAGTCAGACGATGTGGCTTGGAATGTCTTTCAGTGCGCGTTCCACCATGCAAAGCAACAAAGAATGCGTCATCTTGGCGTACACAAACACACCTCACTGCATATCATCAGCCGGATTCCGGAACGCCACGATTGTAATCTCAGGTTTGCTTCCTCCTGTGTTTCCTTACTTGGTCTTCGCCAAAATGCTCTCCAATTCAAAATCACTCCTTGTAGCACTGCAGATTATACCTACCATTTTTCTCGGCGTAGAGGCAGCTTGGGCCGCACGTCCTGCCGCGAATCACGTTGCAAACCACCGTCGACAGGCTTCAGCGACACTGGCAACAACCTACACGATCATCACGCCCTCACCATCTGCGGAACCTGTTGTAGTGACATCTCTTAGTCAGGTCGTTACTTCATATATCCCACAGATCACAGCTTGTGCAATTGCTGGCTCCTCCGTCTCACCTGTCGTCAGCAAATGGTCGAATAGCAGTATCAATAATGCACTGGCATTGAGGAGTGCCTCTGCCTCTGATTGCACGACGCAGTACAGCAGCACAGTATTGACCATCTGTGCCACGACATTGCAAGCCCTGGGTTCTACTGTAGCAATTACTGCGTGTGATCAAAGAGTCACCTTTTCCAGCGAGTATGGCTATAGCCTCATTCCTTCCAGCACTGCCACTTCCAGCTTTGATGTCACTGGAGCGCCCCAGACCACTATCACCGCACCGGCCTCGATCAATACCATCACAGTATGTCACGAGCATGCCATTTTCGGCTCACGATACTAATTGTCCGACGACAGTCTTTCTATGTTGCACCATGGCAAGCACTCACCACTGCAGTGGACGCAATGAATGTCACCGAGCGCGTCTGCAGCCAGAATCTTACAGCTTCAACCAGCCAGTGTCTCGACATTTACGAGATGTGGTCCACCATCACGATCACATCCATGACCAGCTTCACATCCGTCGTCGATATCACAACAACGATCGGCAGCGGCGCCAGCCTGATGATCGTCGAGACTATCACGGCCAGCTTGGCGGAGAGCGCAACAGTATACAGCCTCAGCACAACTCTGGTCTTGACAACAAGCACGGAAAGTGCGGCGACACAGACGAGCACAATTTCTGTGAGCACGAGCACGATGCAAGTGTACGCAGCGACTGCCACGAGCAGTCAGGGGAGCACAAGTACCAGCACGTCAACTCTTTTTACGACATCCACTATCACACATACCTTGACTTCGACGACAACAATGACACCAGCCGTGGCCGCAACCTCTGCTTAGAAGGAGACTTGCATGTTTGATGATTTTGATACGTTTCGGAAGTCATTTGGCACGTCGCGGGCATAGTATAGGTTTTGCATTGGGATGTTGAGGAATCCTACTGTTTCTACTTTGGCAAGCGATGTTCGTGGCAGTGTAACTCCAGTAGTGTGAAAAATTGCGTCGGGTAGCAATTGATACTCGTGATCGCTGAAAGGCAATAGAGTCGTCCAGGAAGAAGGAATATGTCGAGATGGAGTGAAGGTGGCAGGAGAGAGAGGTGGGTGGTGGGCAGGGTTGTCTTCCGTATCGTACTGTAGATCCAATCACAACTTTGACTTCGTCATTTCGGCTTTGAGTTCCCAAATCAACAATCAACATCAACGTCAACAAGCATGAAGACTCATGTCAGTGCTGTCCGTCGCCAATAGCGTCACTTCTGATCGCAGTAGATTGGCTCCAGAAGATGCACTTCGCTACAGCCATGTTCTTGATACCTCCGCGCCCGTAGCAGACGCAGATGGCCTCTTGCGCCTGAAGCCCCATCGTGAGCATCGTCACCGCAGCAAGAGCAAAAGACGCAAAGGCGCGTGGAAGAAGCTACTATGGGTGAAGCAATCTCACCCGGACAACTACACCGATGAAGAGACATTCCTAGATGCTCTACAACGCAATCCGCGCTTGCAACCATATGACTTCTGGCCCCTTGTCGGGGAGTCTACTGTGATTGTGCAGCAAGTCTGCACGATGATTGTCTTTGTCTGCTGCTTTTCTGGTATCATACAAGAGAAGGTGTCACCCGTCACGATTGTCAGTGCAGGTAGTGTCGGCACTGTACTAGGATGGATACTATGGGATATGTGGGTAGAGCAAGAGCAAACAGAGGAGCCTGTCTTTGACATGGGAACAGAGGACAGAGGTCGCCATGATGGTCCTTCGAGATCTCCTAGCATGAAGGACCTCAGAAGACATGCTGAAACTCCGTCAAGATCACCAAGTCAGAAGGATTTGGCAAGTCTCGGTCTACACCTCGCGCACGCTAGTAGTGCACCTATGACGAAGAGCCAAATCAGCCAGTCTAGAAGGACGAGCATACAGTCGGCGAGGCTAAGCACCATTGCAGAGCCTCACAGCGAGGTAGCAGCTGCAAGCGGTCAAAACACGCCAAAGCAGGTTGCAGGGGAGCATGTGTTTGCACCATACAGCGATCCCACTTCACGCTGGTCACCCCGAACCCAGCGGCGTCTTGCAACTGCAAAGTCTGCAGTGCTCATCTACTGCGCCTTACTCGGCCTCAGCCCGATCCTGAAATCCCTGACAAAATCGACTGCGAGCGACTCCATCTGGGCGATCAGCTTCTGGCTCATGTGCATCAACGTCATCTTCTTCGACTACGGTCGCGGGGTCGGTGCAAACTTTCCCGCATCTCTCTCCACGAACGCTGCACTCATGGCATCGACTGTGCTGGCATCACGGTTGGAGTCAACCCGGCACGTCTTCTCATTGACGCTCTTCTCCATTGAAGTATTCGGCCTCTTCCCTGTGTTTCGCAGGTATCTGAGGTACATTTCGTGGCGAGGTCACCTATGTCTGACGTGGTTCCTAGTCATGGGTGCAGGCGGTGGCGTGGCAGTTGTGATTTCAGATGGCGGCTGGAAGTCTGCAGTCGTGGGGATTGTGCTGGGCCAATCGATCACGGCGTTTGCCATGGGTCTATGCGGATGGTGGCTGATTGGGCTGCAGCGGTACAAGAACGAGATCTACGGGCCATGGGATCCGGCCAGACCGGTCATACGACGATGGGACTGACACTGATTGTAGTAGTGCAGACGCGCTTGTACATACTGCAGCAATACTTACGATAGGTGACCTTGGTCAAGTGGGCTCACCCTTGCTCTAGGTATGCACCTTGTCTGTTGTGTCTGCTGAAACATGTAGGACATCTAGGCGAGCAGGGTTTGCTACGAGTGACGTGGACCGCGAATCGTCCGAAGACTCTGCGTTGTATCGTGTGATGACTTGTTCGCTTGTACTTGAATATGCCCGCAACATCTGGCGAGGTTACTTGGACGTGATCACGCTTAGTCTTTGGCTACGGTACTTGTGTTGGTCTGCAGCTTGGACGATCAAGTAGTGTGACATGTCCCTGAGCACTTTGCTGGGGGGCTTTTACTGTAATAGTACAGTCTGAGAGAATCTGAGAAGCGTGGGGAATGCCATGAGGATCCTGCTCAGATCTCTGATATGTGACGGCGAGAGTAGCTTCTGGACTACTGCTAGCTTGCTAGTCTAGCATGGCACCTTCCGCACCGCAGCTCGTTCATGTCTCGCATCAACGTCTCCCATTATCCGTTCCTGCTCGTCTCTGCATTCTCCAAAGCAAAATCTGGCAAAGCGTATCGACATGCATGAATCAATCCAAAGTAATGAATTGCTGGACCAATGACAGTACAGCACATAGCATGACAATCACTGAGATCAGCTCCTCGTAGTATTCTTCGTTGACACAAGTCACACAGTCACACAGTCACACAGAGCACCCCTCGCTCATCTCTCCTGTATTGATTGATTGCAAAGTCACACAGATCAACAGAGTCGGAGCCTCCCGAGCCTCGACGCCTCCTGGGATTTGCCGCGATGCGCGGGCTGAAACTGGCGCCGCCGATGTGGGGATATAATATCTGGTATTGTATAGATCTCGAGGTCTCGACCGGGGACTGGACTCTCGACTAGCGCTCGCTTAGTTAAGGACTTACTACCTTGTAGACTCGAGTAGTGTGATAGCCAGGCAACCCAGTCACCAGTGGCGACATTACAAGGACGGTACTCTGCACAGCTGAAACCTGATGGGCTGTAGGAGATTTGCTGGCATGCCTGGACCTAATATGCCCGTACACCTGAAACACCCAACACGCCCACCCGATCCGTCGGCGGCATCTGACCGTCCGCTCGTTGTCGCGCATGAATCAGAACGTCTGCTTTCCTGGTTCCTGCTTCGCATCTCTTTTGCTCTGCAACAAACCACGAGACATGCTGTGCAGAGAGACGAAGTCCAGACGAGCCATTCACATCCTAGCCGGACTGCCGTCCTCATAAGTTCTACTATGAATCGACGTCGAGTGTCAATGATATTTCAATGAAACAAGTCTCTGGAAACTCTAATACAACGCCGTCGCCGCTAGACGACGCCTCCCGAGGCCTCGAAAAGCAAAACCGAGCACAAGCGGGCCGTTGCATCTAGGCGCACCTTCGTACCTGGAACCTAATCGTTTGACCCCGACTAGTATTGCGTCAGTAAACAGCCGCGAGGTAGGTGTTCCTTGTACGAAATCCCTGCTGAGATGCGTACTCCGACTTCGACCTTTCCGAGGATACCATGCAAGTGTGCCACGTTGCTGTTGCTGTTGCTGTTGGCTAGACCACGATGTGACAGGACGACGACCCTAGCGTGTTTTGTGCACACGATGTGAGCAGGGTGAAACTACAACTACAGTAGCGTGCACGAGAAGGAGAACTCCGTGCGTGATGCCGCGCGTGATCTATAAAGAAGTTTCAGGCGGACAAGCGGACAAGCAGCAACGTGGACAGCCTTGTGAATTGTGACTCGTGCTCATTCATCAGCAGGCTACAGGCCTCGAGTCCTCTCTGCAAGCGTGGTACTTCGTACAGCAGATCTTCAAAAGTGACTAAGAGACGTCAGACGGGCACGAAATCGGCGGATCACACTAATGACTACATCATCCTGGCACGCCCTGTTAGCTTGACGTCTGAAACAGAGGCGGGTGTTTGAGACCCCCACACACTGACTAATTGACTGTCTTTTGCCTCCCACCTCCGCTTTCCTTCATGGCACGTTGTCTTGCTTGCATGGCCGGGGGGGTCACTGTTGAAACTTAAAGCTTGTGTGGTCTGCTCCAATTTCTGCCCTTTCCTACTCCCTCCTCAGATCGCAAGACTTCAAACACACTCTCAGTCTCTACTACACTTTCCAAGACTATATACTGGTTGTATAGTTCTACACTCCCACGCACACCTCTCTCCCAACACTCAAACAACAAAATGAAGTCCGTCATTGTCACCGCTGCCCTGGTGGCTGCTGTGTCTGCCCAGCAGTCCGCCTACGGCCAATGTGGCGGCTCCGGCTACACTGTCCCACCTCATGCGTCGCTGGCTACAGTTGTGTCTCCAACGGAGCATACTACGCCCAGTGCACTCCGGCTGCCTCCGTAGCCACCTTCTCCACCGCCAAGGCTGCTACCACCACCGCTAAGGCCTCCTCAACCGCTACAGCTCCCACTACCACTGCTAAGCCCAGCACCACGGCCGCTGCTCCTTCTTCTAGCAAGGTTGCCAGTACTTCCTCTGCTGCAGTCGCGTCCAGCAGTGGCCGCGTCCAAATGGCGGGAGTCAATATAGCTGGCTGTGACTTCGGTATCGACACCTCCGGCAATGCTGGCACTCCTTCGTGTCCAACGTCAGTGGGACCTACCCAGATGCAGCACTTTACATCTCAGGATGGATTGGTATGTTGTTGCCGGTTTCGATGTTGACATTTTTCCCCCCCGGTATACTGACCAAGCTCACAGAACATCTTCCGCATTCCTGGCGGCTGGCAATACGTACGTTGTAGCGAATCCCAGTGCCTTACTTTGAGGTATCCCAGAAGTCAAGTACTCACTTTCTGATTAGTTTGTCGCCAACACCCTCGGCGGCACTCTCGATCCGACCTTCTTCCAGCAGTACGACACTGTCATGCAGGCTTGCCTTGCTACTGGCTCTCACTGCATCCTCGATGTCCACAACTACGCTCGCTGGAACGGAGGTATCATTGGACAGGGTATGGAACATCCTCGCGGCGTCTCTTGAAGGGCATCGCTAACACATCTTCAGGCGGTCCCACAAACGCCCAATTCGCCAACCTCTGGAGTCAATTAGCCAAAAAATACTCAGCCGACTCCAAGGTCATCTTCGGCATCATGAACGAGCCCCACGACCTGACAATGTCCACCTGGGCCATCTCCGTCCAAGCCGCCGTCACCGCCATCCGCGCCGCCGGTGCCACCAGCCAGCTGATCCTCCTCCCCGGCACGGGCTACACCTCCGCCGCCGGCTTCGAGACAAACTCCGCCCCCGCTCTCTCGACCGTCACGGATTCCGATGGCACAGTGTCCAAGCTCATCTACGATGTCCACAAGTACATGGACTCTGACGGCTCTGGCACCAGCTCCACCTGTGTCAGCAACGAGATCAGCAGCGCGTTTCAGAGTCTGGCTACGTACTTGAGGACGAACAAGCGTCAGGCTTTCCTTTCGGAGACTGGTGGTGGAAACACTGCCAGCTGCGAGACGTATGTCTGCCAGGCGCTTGCGTACCTCAACCAGAACCCGGACGTTTACCTTGGATGGACTGGCTGGGCTGCGGGATCTTTTGACACTTCTTATGTCTTGTCTGAGACGCCTAATGGTACCACTGATCAGCCTATCGTTGCGCAGTGCATTGCTGGCGAGTTCTAGATGAGCTGGATGAGAATATTGAGATGTGAGCTGGGTATGAGATATGCAAGAATGGATACATTATGATATGAAAAAGATCATTGTGATCGAGTGAAGGAGTCTGTAGCTATCTTCATTTTATTCAACGAACAGCTTCCTCTGGTAGGAGATTTTTTTCAAATCAAGCTTCCATTGTCCTTGATCAGAGCAAAAAATGTCGTGCAGAATAGTTCAAGTCGACCGTGTGACTCTGGCTGAACGTCATGGTGGTACACCCACCTGGAGACACTTTTGATTTCAAGTGACCCTCTATCTTAACATCGATACTACGCTCAACATTGTAAGCGACGTATTTCCAGAGCATTGTGCGAGAGCACCAAATGTGCGATAGGCTCTACATCACGAGAACGATGCTATAGGCGGACCTGCAGTGAAGCTGGAGGAGAATGAAGTCGGGGAAGTGCATACTGACTGGCAGAGAGAGCTTGAACCTTCGAAAGCAACCGACATGGCAGCAAGCGAGGTGATAGTGAACAGAGACCTAGAAGCATTCGCGCATAACTCCTTTTCTATTTAGTCCGTACGAGTACAATCGCTTTTGATTATAGATAGGATGTGTACCTAACCTTGCTCCATCAGGCCAATGCAGCCATTACGAGCAAGGCGAGATCAGTGAGGCGCACCTTGATGCTTTTGATCTTCACAGAGATCTACAGACATCTCTCGTAATTCGTGCAACTTGCTGTAGTCTCCTTGCGAAGGGGAAAGGCGAGTTTCACATATTCGCGATCGAGGCAGTCGAAGTAGATAAGGAAATTAACAAGCATGATTCAAGCAATACATGTGTACAGGAGCTTCTTGATGAATCACGTACGCTTCTCAACGAGGCAACGAGGGATACGGAGTTGAAGAATGCTGTAGGTGCAGGTGAACATCTAACAGCGAGGCTGGCGGCGAAAACGACGGTCTGCTATCTTCATCGACTTCGTGGCTGAAGCTACGTCCTTCCAGGTTTCAGGAGATAGCTAGCAGACCACCTGTCTGTCCATCAAAGTCGGAACATCGACTAATGTTCTGCTTCGTAGATCCCAAGCCATCTCCAAGTCCGTGTCAGTCCGAGCGTGAAAGCGTGGAACCTGCCTACCCAAGTAGAGGGCAGAACGGTACGACTAGACTGGACGATGATGTCGTGCGGACATCCTCCACGTCACCATCGACATCACCAAAGGATGCGATGGAAAGTCAACACACAAGGTCGTAACCAACAGCGACTTACTGTCCAAGCGCTTCTGTCTGGCAGATCTTTTCGTGGATTTCGTTGCTTTCAAAGCACGCATCTTCCGGCAGGTCTTCTGCTTGAATGCCACGTCTGAGCCGGAGCGAATCGCGCTGCTCCTTGGAAATGTTACCCGAGCAAGCTGTACACGTTGTCCTTGTGCACTTTTGCCATTTGGGGGAACAGTGTGCGATATCTGTTGCCATCCTTCGAGCTGAAGAGAGCATCGATGAAGCGGAATGAAAGGAAGTGTGGATTGCAGTGAGTGGACATGGGCAAGACTCTACCTTTCTAGTATTAGTGTGAGCCCAGTTCGAAGAGCTTTGCGAGCCTTCTTCTTCATCTCTCTTGATTGGAGACGAAAGAGAGGGGATTTCCACTGCTAGGTCTCTTCATACTGGAAACGATCGCAATGACGATGAGGAACACGAGAAAACAGGTGAAAAAGGAAAGAAGGACAGAAGGAAAAAGGATATGCAGGTATTCGCGAATCCTAGTCGTCAATCAGCCTTGAAGTCTCGCGGAGAGTGCCGTAGGAATTCGGCTGGCCAGATCTGTGCTCAATGCCGTACATGGCTTGACACACCATATATGCCTGCCCTCTGACCATCACTCCGGACATCGAGCTGGAAGGACATGAGGGCGGCGATGATTTCGGTCAAGAGCGCGAGCTGGCGAAGGAGTGAGTCGGTGGGTATGCTGGAGTCGTCGGGCGAGAGGCAGGATCGAAGCCGCGAAGATACTGAAGTTGTGATTTTATATCTGTGTTTGTGGTTGTGTGTAGGTCTGCGGTATATCATGGAACCAGCGACTGCAATTGACGATGTCTCGCAATCAGGTTCGAATCCATATTCGAATCGTGCTTGAAAAGACTAGGATCACGATTGCAGATTGTGGCTGTTCGACTCTACAGCAAAAAAGGGTTTGGTGGTAGATCGCTCGAGGTCGCCTGTCCGTAGTGGGATATAGGAGCGTGAAATGATATAGAACAGCCGATCAATCGCACGTTGTGAGACACAGGCAGACCATGAGAACTTTTTACTAGGGGCGCTTGTCCCAAGGTGAAGAGCCCATACTGATTTTACAGGTGAATGCAGTATACGCGGTCATTCCAAACGGCAAACCTCCCTAGCAGGCAATGACAAGTATTTACATTGCAGCGTGTCACATCATCAAAGACCACACTTGCACCGCTCGCGAACGAAGATGTTTCTTTTGTTGGGACTCTATTCCGCGAAGGTCATCGTACACGACTACCACCCTCCCTTCGCATGTTCAATCTCCTTGATCATTTCAATGCTGCTTCGACGTTTCCTCTGCATTTCCGTGTGTGGCACCTCCGCGCTTGACAGCTGGGTTGCGGGGGTCGTTGCGGAACTCTTCGCCTGGATGTGGTGTTAGTCATGACATCTTCATGCGAAGCCCGAATGTGGCGGAGGGCGCTCGGATCTGAATATCGAGGCATGGGGTGCTGGAGGTGCACGTACTGTCCATCATGGCATTCTGTGCCTTCCAGATACCGTAGTAGATGACGCCGCCTGTGGAAAGACTTTCGTTAGTCTATTTTGTCCTTCAAAGTCTGGTTTTCCCGCGCATGGCTCTCTTGCTTGTGATGGGATTGATGCAGTCTTCGCAGTCCGAGCTTTCAGTGATCTGTTCCTTTTTCGCTTCCACACTCGGTCCATTTCGTGATTATTCTCTCTGTTTCCTCCCGAAGTTCCATACAATTCCAAAATAGCTGCGCAATGCGGTCCCGATGATGCCGCAGAAGAGGGCGGAAGCGCTACATACCGGCAATGAAGAAGGGGTACATTGGGCCAGCTATGATGCATCATTAGTACAAGCCCATACATAATAGCAGGCTCTTGAGCGTCGAAGTTTACACTTCAGATCAACACCTAGTCGGACAAACGTACCAATTGGCACAGGCCACTTTCGTCCAAGGAGTCCAGACATGACGAAGTTGTGTTTATATGTGAGGTAGAGATTGATGTTGGGGTGACGTGCTGAAACTGCTCTGCAACCTTGCTGCCGTTAATGTTCAAAGAGGTCTGAAGTCAAGATCTCGGAACTTGCCGCAGCTCATTGGACGAGCACGTGATCTTAGCTAGAACAACAACAACACTTCATCAGTCTATAGATTCGTATGGCTAGCGCGTCTCCCATAGCGCTGCTCGGCGGATCTAGTACGCCCGTGAAGATGTCTTTTCAGTCCTCCACTCAGACCTCCCTCGCTGGTGCACTCTCCTCACTTCGCAACTCGACCTACACACTCTCCTCTACCCTATCCATCCTCGACGCGGGCATCACCGACCTGCCACGTCTCTCCCACGTCCTGTCCCAGACACGACACTTCGAGCTACTCCCACTCTCCACTCTACAGACAGCACAAGCCGATGTTGTCGCAGAGCTCGCGCCAGAACTCGAACGCCTGATAAGTCGCGTAGAAGGCTACGTGGAGCGACTAGAAGCTCGGGAGCGTGGTCTTCGTGCACGAGCTGAGTTGCAGGCTGGACGATTGGGCGACAGCGCGATTCGAGGCCCTGCATCTACACAAGGTCGAAGCATGCGCGAGTCAAACAGCAATGTCGGCACAGCCGGAAGCTCTGCTGCTGTGGGTGCAAGAGAGGAGTTGAAGGCGAAACAGTTACGGCAGAAGAAGGAGAGGCTGAGCTATGCGGTTGAGAGGTTGCAATTACAGGCGCAGCAGACGGAGCGAAAGTTGAGGAAAAGTATGGCTGCGCAGGAGATTCGCAGATTACCGATGGAGGAGAATGACGAGGATGAGCTTGCATGAAGGACTGGCCTGACAAAGTAGTATACATGTGCATCATCGCATGCAGCTACGAGATCTTGACATCATCACGCCTTTCATCAATATGTCGCTATACTGCTGCGAGCATGAGTTAACAGAATGGAACTTGCGATACTCCTCCAAAGTGCAATACACATGTGCCTCACGAGCAGAAAGGCCATTCGAAAAGACGCCTGCGCATTCACTCACCACTAGGAATCGAACTCACAGCTTTGGAAAAGCCAATATTATGAGAATCAATGGTGCTGGAGCACCCAATATCTCATACCAAGTTCCAACAAAAGGTTTTCGCTGATCCTTTCCAACCTTCACCCAAGCAAAAGCTCATCCACACTCTTCCGAGTGTGGATTACGAAACAACCTACGGGTCGCTAGCCCTGCGTCGTTTATGCGTCAAGTCAACCAATCAATCGTCGCACGGCCCTCTAGCTCCGCGCATTCAATCCCCGTCTCGTCCCCCGGGCTGTGTGGAGCGGGAAGATTGGCAGGACAAGTAAGGTCTGAATGCGTGGCCAGAGCAGCGGTGGAGTCATAATCTGGGGTTGATATTGACTTACCATCCAATACCACTCGACCACCCGGCGAAGGGGTGGCGTCATCATCAGTCATTGGGTAGGCGGTACAATGGGAAACTATTTAGCATTGTATATAAATGCTGTTTCGAGACCATTGCGCGGAGTGTCTCTTGTGCATTCTCAGACGGTACCTGTCGCATCATGAGGTGAAGATCTGATGCCACGAAGACAGAAACCTAGCTGAAGGGATACAGAGAGAAGAGAATGCCGCAAGCATTCACAAGTGTCGGAGGCATGATATGATCGCATTCAGTCGAGAAAAGAATTGTAACTCGAACTAGCAGCAGTGCAGCAGTCGAACCTTCCCTTTCAGTTCACGTATCTACCCAATCAGGTGGTATGACAGTGAGCAATCCCGGCTTGAGAGGACTATCGCATGGTGGCAGCAGAGTGGTAGGACAGACGACAAACACGAAAAGGCGATTATGACGCTGGTCCAAGCCCATGTACACAAGGCCAAGCACAAGTACTCACTGTGCGATACTATGGCTGAAAGCTCCATAATTCGTACTCGTCATATATACAGTCTCGCTATACGTGATGAGGCAGCAACACCAATGCCAAAGCAGATCTATACTTTCCGCATACCGTTGCTCTCTTGTTCCACGACCAGATCACCTCGTCAATGCAATATCATCAATCCTCAAAATATGCCTCACTGTTTCCGTAGCCAGCTCGATCGCGCTCGTGCTGACCAGCAATGGCTGCAGAACATTCTCCTCTCTGATATCCGTCCGTACACCGCCACTTCTAATGCTCACACCTGCATTCGTCTCTCCCTGTGCGTGTCTGTGTCTCAACTCTGTCACCACCTTGATCGGGTTGAGACCAGCATTTTCTGCTAGTGTATTCGGGACGATTTCCAATGCATCACCGAATGCTTTAAAGCAGATAGCTTCTGTGCCTGTGAGTGTGCGCGACAGCACATTGAGCTGATGCGAGACCTCGATTTCGGGCGCACCACCGCCAGCGAGGAGGGCTTTCTTCTTCACCAAACAACGGATGACGCAGTGTGCATCGTGAAGGGAACGCTCGGCCTCGTCGAGGATGAGCGGGTTGGCACCACGTACTACAAGCGAGATTGTCTTTGCTGGTGCTGATGTTGTGCCACTGCCGGAGGAGGATGAGGAAGATGGAGTGGAGATAGGCTTTACGCCTGTGATTTTGGTCAGACGACCACCGAGAGCATTGTCTTCCTCGATCAAGTCAGCACTTCCAAGCTTGTCCTCCGTGAAAGAGTCGACGTCCGCAATAGGCTTGCAGCCTGTAGACTTGCAGATGAATTCGACTTCGTCACGCTCGATATCCTTGACAGCAAGAATGTTCAGCTTTGCCAGGAAGTGGAGTGACAGGTCGTTGACAGCATCGCGGAGGATCGACTTTTGTATCAAGAGGACATTGCACTTCGCCTTCTTGATCTTCTTGACCATGTTTAGTAAGTATGTGCGCTCTTCCTTGAGAATTTTGTCCATTTGTCGGTAGTCGTTGACAACGATCGAGTTCTCCATGTCTGGTTTCGGCGGGCTGAGTTGAAATTGTATAAGACCTATTCTCGCTTTCTCCATGCGTGTAGGACCTCCTCCGCTCTTGAGCACCTGCTGGTTGAGCACTAAGCCATCGATCATCTCGCTGTCATCTATCGTGCCTCCAAGTCTCTTTAGCATTCTGATGTTCTTCAAGTCCACGTTCTCCGCTGTCTTCGGGTCGATTACTCTTAGCACAGAGTCGACAGCCATTGGTGCCAGTTTCGGTTCTTGAGAGACAATTTTCGACGACAAGGAGGTTGTGGCTGCTTTCAGGAGTGTTGCTCGATCTGTGAGCTGGATAGGAACGGACATGCTGTGGAGGATCTCGACTGCTTTCGTTGCTGCGTGCTGGAAAGCCTCTGCGATGACTGTCGGGTGAAGGCCTACAATTTTCATTATCAGTAATGGTATTTTGAGCTGATAAGATCTCTCTTCACCTTTGCCCAGCAGTCTTTCCGCTGCGCCCAGCAAGCTCCCTGCAATCACAACAACTGATGTCGTCCCATCTCCCGCCTCAATATCCTGCGCATTCGCCAGATCGACCAGCATTTTTGCCGCAGGATGGATAACGCTCATATCCTTGAGCATAGTGTTGCCGTCATTCGTAATGATAGTCTCGCCCTTTCCGGTCTGGATCATCTTGTCCATTCCCTTAGGCCCCAGCGAAGTCCTGATAGCGTCTGCTACTGCTCGCGCCGCGACAATGTTGGCTGTTCTTACTGCCATGGGCTTTTCCTTGTCTCTGAAGGCATTATTGCCGGCACCTGTTGGAGCTACCGCTGTCGCCATGACTGTGTTTTACTGCGAAAGAAGGAATAGAATGTCACTAGTATCAGGAGGGTATTGCGATTGAAATTGTAGCTGCTATTGTCGTCGTTTGCTTGCACAGGGTATTGGACTTTTTGAACAAGCGCGTGCAATTGCGCGTTTCTGTTGCGAGTCATGGGTCACGACCGTCACGCAGTTAGACCCGTCAGACGAGAGCATCTATTCAGTAACAGCAACAACTTCTTCTCCAACCACAACACTGTCTCCTCGCGCATTAACGACACCTCGATAACAGAAGTTTCATCATCGAGTCAAATCGAGGTCATTCGTCTGGATTACGTCCTCCAGAGTCATAACATCATCAGGGTGCCACCTCCCATAATCTGCAAACACATCTACGTTCACTTGAGATTCTACCCCACATCATGCCCAGTGCAACAGGCTCAAACTGGGAGAAGTATCAGAAAGAGTTCGCAGACGATGAAGTAGTTGAGAAGAAGATCACACCACTTTCAGAGGAAGATATCCAAGTGCTGAAGACGTATGGGGCGGCTCCATATGCCGCAGCACTCAAACAACTCGAAAAGGACATCAAGGAGAAGCAAAACAGCGTGAATGAGAAGATCGGAATCAAAGAGTCAGACACAGGTCTTGCAGCACCACATCTTTGGGATGTAGCTGCAGATCGCCAGCGAATGCAGGAAGAGCAGCCATTACAAGTGGCACGATGCACAAAGATCATTGCAGATGAGAAGGATGAGGACAAGGCTAAATATGTCATCAATGTCAAGCAAATTGCCAAATTCGTTGTGAACCTCGGTGAGCGTGTGAGTCCGACAGATATCGAGGAGGGCATGCGTGTTGGGTAAGTTGTGGCTATTGATGGAGTCAAGATTAGCATACTGACAAGGACTAGTGTCGACCGGAACAAGTATCAAATCATGCTGCCACTACCGCCAAAGATTGACCCCACTGTCACGATGATGACAGTCGAGGACAAGCCGGATGTCACATACGGAGATGTCGGAGGATGTAAAGACCAGATTGAAAAGCTACGAGAAGTCGTCGAGATGCCTTTGCTATCCCCGGAACGCTTCGTAGATCTCGGTATCGACCCGCCAAAGGGAGCACTGCTCTACGGACCTCCTGGAACAGGAAAGACACTCTGCGCGAGAGCCGTGGCAAACAGAACAGACGCCACATTCATTCGAGTCATCGGTAGTGAGCTTGTGCAGAAATACGTCGGAGAAGGAGCAAGGATGGTTCGAGAGCTGTTCGAGATGGCCAGGACGAAGAAAGCCTGCATCATCTTCTTCGACGAAATCGATGCTGTTGGGGGTGCACGATTCGATGATGGTGCTGGAGGTGATAACGAAGTGCAGAGGACTATGCTCGAGCTAATCACACAACTGGACGGTTTCGATGCGAGAGGTAACATCAAAGTCATGTTCGCCACCAACAGACCATCCACACTCGACCCTGCCCTGATGCGTCCTGGACGTATCGACAGGAAGATTGAGTTCTCTCTGCCCGACATGGAGGGACGGGCTAACATCCTGCGTATTCACGCGAAGAGTATGTCTGTGGAAAGAGATATTCGATGGGAACTCATCTCTCGTCTTTGTCCCAACTCGACCGGTGCCGAGCTTCGAAGTGTGGCAACGGAAGCGGGGATGTACGCGATTAGGTCGAGGAGGAAGCTGGCGACCGAGAAGGACTTCTTGGCCGCCGTCGACAAGGTCATCACAGGATTGAAGAAGTTCAGCTCTACTGCATCGTACATGGCTTATAATTAAAGTTTACGCTGGGATCGTGCTAGAAGAAGGATGCTGTACACTAATAGATCAATTTGTTGTCGCTTAGGCATGACTCAGAAACGAAAGCCCATGGTCTCATCATTGGTCATCACAAAAGTCTTGGAAAGGTAAGGTCAAACATATTACTGCTGTGCGGAAACCAAGACTTGCTCTGTGTTAGGTCAAATTGTGCTGGGAATGTGGTGATGTTCGCATCGGAGAAAGAGTTCATTGACTTTTTAGGGCATGACTACCGACATACTACACCTTCTCCTCCCCGGGCAATGCCCATAAATACACATTGCTCGTTGTCTCATCCTCCGCAGCCCATCCATTCTAAATGATCAAGCCTGGCTGGCGTTGTGCCTCGTCGATCCGCAGTAACACCTCTACGGTATCCACAGCAGTGAATAATTTCCTACGCCACGACTTCTGTTTATCTTCCTGGCATTCCTGCTCGAAGCTCCGAGACTATCCCAAGCACGAAGAGCCAGAGGGCGCGAACCGGGTCGGTCCAAAGCAGTCCGTGCGCAGTTTCATCAAATCCACTTTCGAATTGCTGAATGTCTGGATTGTAGGTCTGCCGCAGTGGCTCGAAAGCGTGCGATGCAGTTCACATGACAACTAGCCAGAATACCACGACCTTTACTATGTCGACCAAGAGGTGGGCAGTGCCGACCAGAAATTCGAGCGTGACCCACGTCAGTGCTGAGAAGACCGTGTTTACGCTGAGAATGCAAGCGACCAGGATTGGGTCTTCGTAGGTAACAACTTGCGCCATCAAGAGCACATTCACAAGGGGCAGCCCGTAGACCCCGGACGTGCTGTAGATGTTGAAAAGCCATAACAGCTACTCGCATGTCATGTTGACGACATGAGTCACCCGGTTCATCCACGACAGGTGGAAGATTTGGAAGGTTAATACCTCAAAGTTGAATGCTTGGGCAGAAAAGTTCCAGGCTAGATGGAATGTGTACGGAAATGACTGGTTCTTGGCGATCCAGCGGAGCTCGATATGGCAGAGGATGAGGAAAGCGAAGATGGCATCGACGAAGAGAGCGTGGTAGAGAATGAGTGGTGGCGAGGTGCCGTAAGAATCCTGCTCAGGTTTGAGCTTTGTGACAGTATGCAGGAAGGGAGGAATCTAGTGATCGACGCGAGGTTTATATACATCTTTTCAGCTGCGTAAAGTAGGCAGTGCGTAGGACGAAATGCCACTAATTTTGCCCTGAACTGAAACTGCGCTTGATCTCAACTTGCTCTATCTCAACTTGCTCTGCTTACAATACACATTTTCGTTCTCATGGTCTTCGCCTGGGACAGACATGCGACCAATCAGTTGTACAGATTTCATAATGCCACTCTGGATGTTCAGCTAGCCACAGACAGCTGAAGGCTAGCCACAGCCCTGACTCTGCAGGAAGGGCTGAATATATTCTGAGATCTTGAGCTGAATGAAGCACATAGTCTGAACCTCTTGCCTCTTCGAGGCGTGCGCCGACTAATGCGATAAGTATATCGATGCCTCGCCGATGCCTCGCCGAGTACCACAAGCCATATCACACGAGCGAAGCACACAACTGACACAAGCATACAAGAGCTTTGATGTAGTAGTAGAAGGTGTAGTACTAGCATGGACATCACCAAATACGCAAAATGGACGATAAATTGATACAATGGGATGCTTACGATGCACGTGACCTCTGTTGCCTGACGAACGCGCAACGTGCTCTACCAAACCCCGCGCGCCGAGTCCTCTCACAAGACTGGACTTTTTATTTCTGGGTTGAAGCGCTGCTTAGCTCGATACGGTAAGTTTCAGGCAGCAAGGCGGGTGGCAAGTGGCAGGATGTTCACTGATATGTATAGGACGAAGCTCGCAAAGCTTTCGTCTGATCAGAAGCCTCGGAGTCGAGGTTTGAGTCAACTGCCCTGCCACATCCCGTCCGCCGAGTACTCGACAATCAAGAATCGCAATACCGACACATTACGACGATCACAAGCCTCTTAGCAACAGACTACGCATGCATTCGCACGCTTGATATAGGTCTTCCCACTGAAGCAGCTCTTCATTGAGCTGAGCAGTAAAAAGAGCCCACTGTTCTGGCTGTTTCAAGATTCAGTTGAGAGCAGGTGAGGAATTGCTGCGTTCTAGCTTGACTGCCTGCACTGGCTTCACACACGCACTCGGGTCGCTGCAGTTGGAGTGTTCGATCATACGACAACCAACAAGCAATTGCAGGTGGAGCAGAAGCACAAGACGGATCAAAGATTGGTAATACCTGGCAGCTTGACCAACGCACCCTGCGCAAACGATCATGGTGGAATACAACAATGCAGGAGAGCCGGATAGCACGGAATACTGCTCTCATCCCCCTGAAACGCAACCAACACAAGAATACTCCCAGATCGATCCGCGCAGAACAGGGTCGAACCACCTGGATCTGAACGACAACGACATTGCCGATGTAATATGTATCTTACATCCCGCTTCCAAGGCGGCCGCGCGTCTCATAGACTCTATGGCTACTCAGCATTCGCCAATGCTGTTGCACGGATTTCGGGCAGGACTACTTGGAAGTAGTGCACAGCTGGCTCCGGAGCGTGAAATGTTGACATCTGATGAGGAGGGCACTTTCATTGCTGCCGGGAGTGTGTCACCCCGGCGAGGTCCTGGTGACATTGCACTGCGGTTCTCGGCCAACGTCAAGGATCCTGGATGTGGCTTCATATTTGGCCGGAAACGAGAGATTTGCGATGTTGTATTAGACGAGTCGAACAAGCAGAAACGCGTGAGCAATGCACACTTTAGGATCTTCATCAACCCGTCTGGTGTACTGATGTTGGAGGACTTGTCGACTAATGGGACCTATGTGGATAACTTGGCCGTCGGAGGCAGGAAAGGGAATACTTACCGAGCACACCCTACAAGAATGCTCTGCCAGGGATCTAACATCGAGATATTGTGCGAGCCAGTTTCAGACAATATTCGATTCGTCGTCCGGATACCCCTGAGAGAACAGCGTGAGGACGAATATGCAGACAATTTCCACGGCTACATGGCGAATATGCAGGCTGCCAACCGTGGCATGCTCGCACATTATCGCAAAGGTCAACCGTTATTACCGAACGGACAAAACGAAGCTCTCATTCCATCACTGGCAACGACACTCACGGAACCTCCTGGTATTCGTCCTGATTATGGAATGGCATGGAGTGGTGGGGAAAAGTATCGTTGCACTGGAGTTCTGGGAAAGGGGGCATTTGCAACTGTGTATCTGCTAGCGACACGCATGGATGGTGAGCTATTCGCAGCGAAAGAGCTAGAAAAGAAGCGCTTCATGCGTCGTGGTATCCTGGACAAGCGCTTGGAGTCTGAAATCCGCATCATGGAGGATGTGCGGCACCCGAATATTGTTCAATTCTACGACACTGTGGAAACACCACAACATCTTTACATTATTATGGAATACGTTCCGTATGGTGACTTGACTGGATACTTGAAAGACCCGGCGCACCCAACACTATCAGAATCGCTGGGCAAGATTATGACGCGGCAGATACTCGATGCTTTGGCACATCTGCATGGCAAAGGAACCACGCATCGCGATATCAAGCCAGATAACATTCTTATACACAACCTTGAGCCATTCTCCATCAAATTGACTGATTTTGGACTATCGAAGAATGTTAATGAGAACGAAACAATCCTCCGAACGTTCTGTGGCACATTGTTGTACTGTGCTCCAGAGGTCTTCCCCTTCTATGACACCGCAATGAAGCCAAAACAGCAGAAACGACAAAGAGGATCCTCGGGCCGCTCTTATGGTCAACTTTGTGACCTCTGGTCCTATGCTGCTGTACTTTGGCATGTCCTTTGTAAGCAGCCTCCATACGTTGGTATTGTGGATGGAACTGGACGGGCTATGTTTGACAATATCATGGACAATCAATTAGAGATTGGTCACTTATTGGCCTACAATATCTCACCAGCATGTATTGCTTTCCTATGCAGCATGCTCAATGTACAACCGGAGAAACGTCCTTCGATAGCCGAATGCTTCCAAACAAGCTGGTTGAATGGCATCGGACCGAGTCCGGATACTTCTAGACTGGACACCACCATGCTGGCTTCGATCGATGAGGAGGACGAAGAGAGTGATGACGAAGATGATCATGATGATTGGAGCATAGATGAGGAGGAACTGCCACCTATTGCTCAGGTGGACGGAAGTTCAAGCTTCGGGCTGCATCCCCAAGCCAAAAGGCAGAAAGCAGATGCACTACATGACGTTAAGGAAATGACTGTAGTAGGCTCCAGCCCAGGCTCTGCTTTTCAGCCAACAAGGACGCATGGCGGCCTGCCTTATCCAACTCCTGCCACAACACAGGCGCCAGCTAAAGTCAATGCGGCTGCCTTGCGAAGCTCTGGAGTCTTTGGACGTCCACAAGACTCTAGCTTCGACGAAGATATTAGTGATTCTCCGAAGGACTCTCGAAGGATGAATTCACGATCAGCTTCGAACAGCGTCGCGCAGGAACTACAATTTCCGATGCCACCAACTGTAGGTGGCGCTCAATCATTACCTCATGACGAGTCTTCCATTGGTGAAGAAGTAACGTCAATGGTGCGCGACATGAACATGGAGTCTCCGGACTCTGCAGTGGGAGGCGTTCACGATCATACAGCCACACCAGGAACTCCTGGTAATATTGTGAAACCAGTCGACAATAGCAGTCCTATCAGCAAGCCTCAACCTCTTGGCTCCCAAGAGCTCACTCCTAAGCAAGCTCTGCCATTTCGTCGTCGCATTGACATGCCTGTTCCAGCGTCATTCTACTACGATCCTTACAAGCCTGAGACCCACAACCTTGAATACGCTAGCAAGAAGAGTGGCTTTGACTATGTAACGGCAGCAGCGGCAGCAGGAGGACAAGCTTCTGCAGGGTCGAAAGCTGCAATTCCAACAACACCATCAAGGAAGGGCGAGGATGCGGGAGCCTCAAAAACCGAACAATCTTTTGTTAACGCTCCTTTCCTCAAACCTCAGCCTATTCTGGGCAGATTGATCACGACATCTGACAGCTTCGTCACAGTCAGCCTTAGCTTGACCGGGAAAGTGACGACCTGGGGCCGCAGCCCAACCTGCTCAATCGTTTACAAAGACGGGCACGACACACGTATCCCCAGATTTGCTCTTGAGCTATTCTTCCATGCCGCTGGCATCGACGAAGCCATCCGCGGGGGCGTGAACTGGACGAACCTTGACGGCCTAGAACTGCTCATCATGACTGGAAGCTCCAAGGGTATTTCTGTCAATGGCGTCACCCTGCCAGATCGAGACGAGCAAGGTCGAAAGTGCTTTGGCCGCTTATACACTGGCGATGAGGTCTGCGTCAGTCGCCCTGATCAGGGCGGAGTGGAGACGGAACGATTGACTTTCAGATGTGAGGTCAACATTGGCAGGAGCAGGAAGGAGCGCAGGTCGAGATCGAGCAGGTTTGTGGTGGAAGTTGAAAAGGCGAATCCGTCAAAGGCGTCATGAGATGTGATTATGGTATGTCAAACTGGGACGTCTGCCTCGACTCGGACCATCCATGATCGTGAGACGCAAAGGAGGGAATTGGCCATGTGTATTATTGGAGGAAACAAGAGGGTTCAATGCGTTTGGGATGATGATGAAGAAATGTGACGATATGATGAAAGTAAAAAATGAAAAGAGTATAGATCAGCAGCATATGTAAACATAGCGCAGTACAGGATGACTTGTACATCAAGAGCATGATAGTTCAGATGAGTACTTCTAGATGGTATCTCCAGTCTTGCCAGCTGCATGTCAGACCAGTACGATCTTACTGCGGTGAAGTTCATCAGTATGCCATGCCAAGAATACGCAGCTTCCGTACCAGGCAGAGTGGGCCCGTATTTCGACGACGACCTCACTCGTATACTTCAGATGTGGGAACTTCATCGTAATTCCACAGCTAATCAGGGCCGCTATCATACTCGCGTATTGTGTCCCATATAGCTGGCCGGCGCGCGTCCCGCAACGAGACCGGCGGCACAGCAGCTCCAATGGGACTGCGCTCCTCCCGAGGCTCAACCAGCCCTATCCACCGTACATCCCGCAGCTGTCGGTAATGGAGCACGATCCTACTATCGTTGATTACAAGGGTCATCTTCTGAGTCTGAACTGTTGATTGTATGATCGAAGGTTGAGTCTAGACCCTGTTTTTATAGTCTCATATCATGATCAGAGCAGACGGGAAATGGCATGGTCAGGCGAGAACGAGCATGGCAATCCCGAAAGAGGCTACACTTTGATTGGCACACATTTTGACTGGCACACTACGATACTACCACGACGAGGTGATGGAGACATGAATTTTGTGCATGGAACTGCAGTTCGGTGTCCACAGTCCCCCCGCCACCCTCAATACTACACTCTCCACGACCTTTTTCACGATACGCGCATTCTAGAACGCTTGGATACAGCAACGCTATTCCTCGTATGTGCAATTGATGTCTCATTGCCAGTATCAAGGCTGGTAGAACGAGTGTGACGAAACCCGGGCTCGTAAACCTCCGAAAGGACAGCTCGTAAGTGACGCCCCGCAAATAGCAACAGGGCATGATGGATGCCTCGCAGATACTCGCCTTCCATGCAATTGTTGATCCTTCGCTGCATTCTGTGCATACGAGCAGTACGAGCTTGAGCACCTGAGACGGTGCCAAATCAGGCAATCTGCGCCTGGACGCCTCTCAACCCCAGCCGCCCACGCTCCCGACTTTAATCTTCGGCGGGTGTTCATTGACAATGCCAATTCACCAGACCAATAGCCTCCTGCTCCAATTCCCAGCATCCAGCACAGACCCCACCGCGGCAATGGACGGGATCTGTTCACCCTGCCCCTCCCGCGTCTCTGCCTCTGTGCCTTCCCACCACCAATCTCGTGTTGGTCTAGCGCGGATCAGCTGCAGCTCATCTCATCTTGCATATATGTATCGCCTCACCACCTCTGGCCCTGAAGATCGTGCTTCGATTTATCAGACTCCCTGACCTCCTGTCCCGTATTGATTGCGAAGTCATCCCGGATCTCTTTCTGCCTCTTCCATTTCTTCTTCCATTCATACATCATCGACATTCACCATCTTTGAAAAGGCATTGATTGTCCCGCAATTCCGAATACTCTATTTTTCTCTCTCGACTCTTTACCTTTGGCCTGTCACCTTTCTTGCTTCTACAATAACATCGAGTATCAAACACCTTTGGACATTGAGCTATACGTCAGCAGTCTGCAGGCAGTACTACAACACTAGCCAATCCAACAAACTACCACACTACTTTCGCACCAAACTGAACCACAACCGCCACACAGAGCAACACCCACAATGACCTCAACCCAACCCACCGCTTCTGGCATCAAACGCGCCAACACCCCCACCTTCTCCAATCCCTTCAACGCCCCCCGCATCTCCGAGCCCTCAAG
>Ga0058698_10000184_pt1 | contig 36717 bp, 32 predicted proteins | sample AgamicAsSfe_FD_67288 | JGI IMG/M metagenome (GOLD analysis project Ga0058698, IMG submission 67288) | Agave microbial communities from Guanajuato, Mexico - As.Sf.e | ecosystem: Host-associated > Plants > Phyllosphere > Phylloplane/Leaf | place: Guanajuato, Mexico | collected 2012-05-30
AGATAGTTGCCAATACCAGGAACCCGTACTAAAGTGGCAGACACGTTACGGTACTTAGACGGCAAAGCAGAACCTGTTCCGAGAGTCGTAACCTCAGTGTCAGGACGTGCCAATAGCTGTTTCCACATAAGCATGTCTGCGCGGTTGCTATGCACAGTTGCCTGGGCCTGTTTAGCCAACTCCAGGACTTCTGGTGGGGTCTCATTTTGTATCTCATTAGGAACGAAGAGCTTGGAAGCAGTGTCCTTCTTCAAGACAAACTTCGGCATGAGTGTAAAGGACATGCCCCGGTCAGCGGCGATGGCTCCTTTGGACAACAGCGATACTGCTGACGTACCAGTCCTATACAGACTATTTTGTGGTAGAGAAGTGTTGTCGAACACGGGCGTAGAATATCTTGTTGGGTCGATCTGTCCAAGACGCGTAGCCTGCGCCGCTACTGAGTCATTTGCAATGCGATTTGGCGCAGTATCCAGAGACGATATTACGTGTTCCACACCGTCCATCTTGTTCATAAACTCAACAAGAGTCGGATGGCCCGCAACGCCTGGACCCAGCATCCAAACGATAGCTCCAATGCCAGTCATCACTTCTGGAGAGCTAAGTTCTTCTCGCTGCAGGATGCTTTCAACGTACGCAACTGAGGGAATGTCCAGGATGGCAACACCTTGACCAGGCCTGTCAGCTCCGACAACCTGTTCTGGGGTTATTGTCTCTCCATTCGCATTCTGTACTGACTGGCCATTGGTCAGCTTTCCAAAATCAGGCCCCGGTTTAACACCTAGCGCTTTCGCACGTGCGACATCGAATTGACCACGAAATGGAAGCGACCGCACAATATACGACACACATTCTGGCGCTGGCCTAGTTGGTGGAAGGGCCAGAATGGTAGCGCCAGGCCACGGCGTCCGGGTCCAGACGGTGATATCGGGAAGAGGATCTGGGCCGCCCGGCTTTGGACCTTGGTAGGGCTCGTATCCGTGTGTGTTGGGGTTACGAACGAATATGGCTGCAGGCATTTCTACCTCGGAGATATGTCGTTCTACAAGTGTGTCCATCCTCCAATTCGAGTCAAACATGTACTTGATAGTCGCCGTCCGTATTTTTCCGTATCTTGCTTCGCGGTCTTCTGGACTCTCGTTCTCAGGAGCTTGAAATTCGTCAAACGTGTTCAAGTGTGTGTCAAAGTGCTTTTGCCGCTTTTCCAGTTCAGCTTCCGCTTTTTTATCAGGTTCAGAACCGCTCGGCGATACTGACATGGCCCACACTTTGATACTTGCGTCCTCCCAGGTCGGGACTATGACACCATCCTCGTTCTTCTCAGGCGACTGCTTCACATATTCGGTAGCATTGATCGGTATGCCCTTTCTGAAGATAAATCTCCGGCATGTTGCTAGTGTATGCTTTAGGTTCGGCGGTCCGTATATGTCAAAGTGCGGTTTTGGTGGCGCTTCGCCTTTCTTTCCCCGCTCCTGAGCCTGACGAAACGATTCCATGGCTGTGGTATAAGAGCTCGTACTCGAGTCAGCCAATGTGAGCATCATGCCAATCAACCCGCCCATATTTTTCCACTCTGCCCTTCCCGTCAAGAAGAAATCCTGGGCCTTCAGCAGACGTGTGCCCTGCTGTACCATTGCCCGTTGAGTACCCTCTGCCAGATTACCGAAAACATAGTGCTTGGTCGCCGTTCGCAGCACCAGCGTTGTGCCTGGCGTGTCAGCCGTAGGCGTTGTGACGATTTCGATGCTGCACGACATGTTTCTGCTCCAGGTGGCCTTACTACTACTACTACCCGTGGAAGCTTTTGTCTGTATACTTTCGAGTTCGGGCGGTTCGGGGATCGGTTGCTGCGCGGGTTGGCATGAAATTGGTACGGATCGAGCTCGGGTATGGTCTTTCGTTCCGTACTGATCCTCTTGGGCCCGTTCTCGATCGCAGTATATCAAACGAGTGCGAATCCTTGGTTTTGCAGGATCATGGGCCTTGGTCTTCTCTTGGTGTGCAATTGCAAGATCCGTCAAGGCATCGAGAGCTGAATAGCGCGGAGTACTAGTCGCAAAGGTTCGGAAGAGAAGGCAGGATCGATTCGGTACAGGGGCACGTCTTGAGTGGAGCGTAAAAGCAGCGTAGTTCGTATGCGCTACAAGCCGAACGCAACGTGGGCGCGATGCAAAGAACCGGACATTAGTCGTAATGGTCGTAGCACGCTTCGTGGCGCTCAGTTTGGAAGCCAACTTGACGAATAGAACAACAGACACGAGAAGTAACTATGTACAGCTTGTCGAAACAAAGAGCGGACGCAATGAGTCGTAGCGATGCGCGTCACTCTATTGCGATGCGTCAATGATTTTTAGGCGAACAGAGGCCCGTGCGAGCTAGATCGAGCGGACCGGTTCCGCGTCACTTTTGTTCTTGTCATTCATCACTCCATCTCGAAAAAGTCATTACTCTCGTTGGGTATTTCGTATCAATTATGCAACTGCGTATCATCCCTTGGTTTTCATGTTGGATCTATACATTCCTTCGAATACTGACTTTGTCACACACTTAGGCATTCTTCTTCCGTAGTGCTCCTCCGTCGACAGTGATATCCTGTCCTGTAACGAAGCCTGCCTCGATGAGATACAGTGCAGCGTCGGCAATGTCCTTCGGTCTTCCAGCTCTGTTTGTCGGGTGATCAGACACGTCCTTCTCACTGATCTGACCTGCCCAGTCCGCACCGTTCTCGTCACCTTCTTTGCTCTCATGTGCAACCTTGATGCGTCCAGGTGCGATGAGATTGACTCGAATACCGAGGCTACCTAGGCTGATTGCCATTGAGTGCATCAACCCAAGTTGACCCGCCTTGCTTGAAGCATACCCCTCCTGGTTTGGATCCGACTGGTGTGCACGGAAGGAGCCAATGTGAATGATGCATGGACCTGCAGGACTGGAATTGTTCGCGTTCTGGATATGCGCACCATGCTCGAAATCAGATGCTCGTGCCTTCATGTACGGAATGCAAGCTTGAGACATGGCGAAAGGGCCAGTAAGATTGGTGTCGATGTACGCTTTCCACTCATCGATGGTCGAGAGGTCCTCCATAGTCTTGCCATCCCTCCACTGTGGACTTGCGATACCGCCGTTGTTGATCAGGACATCAATACGATCATTAAAGAACTTGGCCGCCTCTTTGACTTTGGCACGAATGTCGTCGACATTGCGAAGGTCGCAGATCGCCGAACCAAGCCTGCCGTCGGCGTAGTACTGTTTGAGATGAACCTTGGTAGTATGCTCGAGCTCGTCTTCATCGATGTCGAAGATGTAGGCGTGGTGGCCAGCTTCGAGCATCATCCGAGTCAATGCTCGACCAATCCCTCGGGCCCCGCCAGAGATTATGATGTTTTTGTATATCGCTGGTGCTTGGGCTGCCATTCTGAGAATCTGAAAGTGTGGGGTTGGTGTGATATGGTTTGGAGACGTGTTCGCGGGGTGAACTTTGCGTAGGTGTTGTTTGTTTAAGTACGTTGGTCTGACGTCACGCCTCAACATATCGCTTGTCGCCACGGTGGGCGCTGCAAGAGATCGTAAAGTTCAAAACCATTATTCTGAAAGGCTGACCTAGGATACAATACCTTGTATTATATACGTGGCAATAAAACCATAGACCGTAGCTTCGAAACCCTAAAGAGGAAACAGACGATATTGGAGGAGGGGACATGGCATGAAAAAGAGCGACGATTAGCCATGGGAATGAAGAACACATCACCATGTTGGTGCACTCGGCACTTTGAGTGAACGTTCAAATCGCATCCATAAATCTTTTATCAAAACATGACAACCAAGTCCCTCCTGACGCCTGAGAACACCAAGTTCCGTCAAAGTACAGGTATATGACCACATGCATGCATCGTTGAAATCAGAAAAGCGCCGTCAGCCTATTACGGCTCACATTCCGTCTATTGCGAACGCTGGTAAACACCAACAACCATGGCGTGGTCACGCTCGAAGGGCTCAAGAGTAAGCTGCTCCTTGGGCTTGATGCCCATCTCTCGCAGCTTGGTGACTTCCTGTGCGAAGACGGCCTCGGGGGCAGCAGTAGAGTCGATACAGTTGGCCTTGATGGAGATGACGATACCACCTCCAACCTTGAGGAAGAGTCCGGCGTTGAGACCAACGATACGGGCTTGATCGGGCTGGGCAACGTCGGCGAAAATGCAGTCGACCATGCCGACGAGCATGCGGTACTTCAGAGGGTGACGAGCTGTGGATCATATTAGCGACTATCGAGAAGAGAAGAGTGGGAAGTGACATACCATCCTCAACAATGGGGATGACGTTGGTGCGGTGAGTGGCCATGTTGATGAGATCACGACCGGAGCGGTGGGAGAACTCAACAGCGAAAACGGTTCCCTCAGGTCCGACGATATCGGCAACGTGAGAGACTGATGTTCCTGAGGCGGCACCGAGGTACAGGACCTTGGAGCCAGGGCCCATGTAGATGTTGTCGACACCACCCAAGATACCAGCGGCCAACTTGGAGCGGAAGGGGTTCCAGACACGGTACTCTGTGCTGGATGGGGCTTCGGTCTCGCCGTCCTTGGGCGCGGTGCTAGCACCAACGCTGATGCGCTTCTCGCCGTAAACGGACTCTCCGGGGGTCAAGTTCTTGGTGACAAGGAGATCCTCCTTTCCGCGAGCGACGAAAACACCTGCGTGGCGATGGCTGGAGAAGTGGTCAGTAGGTGCACTACGCAATTTGGGCAGGTTGTACTCACGGCTCAACAATGACCTTGGCTCCTCCACGAGCTCCGGCTCCGCCACGGCCTCCTCCACGGGGAGCGCCACGGCCTCTGGGGGCACCACGACCACCACCTCCACGGCCACCTCCACGGCCGCCACGGTCACCACCGCCGCGACCTCCGCCGAATCCGCCGCGACCACCTCGGGGGGTGAAGCCACCGCGACCTCCACGGTCACCACCTCCACCACGTCCGCCGCCGCCACGACCGCCTCTGTTCAAAGTTAGAGCTGCGCTACAAATGGATGATCGGGGAAAAGTCCGGAGAAGCTGATATCGTCAAGGTTGCACCCTAGCTGGAAAGCAATCCAGAGGCATTCGCTATATGTTATGTCAAGCTTGCGCTGTATTGTAACATAGCGAACACACTCAGAATGCAATCTGCATGGGTGCGACTCAAGGAAAAAAGAGCTTCTCCGTAGGGCAAAACGCGCATGTTGAGCAGGCAAACGTCAAGATATACAGTATCTATCCGATAGCATGTCGCTCAATATGGCGTGATTCGCGCAAGATGTATTCCGCGATAAAGATTCGAGGCGTGCGCAAATCGTACCTAGGTGTGAAAGCCATTGCTTATAACTGTCGGGATAGTTCGAGTAGGTTATGGGATGCGAAAGCTATTGCGCAGAGTTAGCTTTGATGTAATAGGTCATGAATACTGGCAAACGTACCTCTGCGTGATCTGTTCCACTAGATGCGCGTTGACTGTGCGCGTTGAAGTGGCTGTGGATACGGTATGTCGCGGTATGGGTGCTGAAGAGCTTCGAGGTGAAGTTCGAGCTCACCATTGAAACTTTTCTAATTAGCGCCATATTCTGCGCGGCCAATCACGTGTCGCAGCCACAAGCGGCCCACTATTCCTTAGCGAATGCACCCGGAAACCACAATGGATTTTCGATTTCCCTTCACGTCGCCAGTCTACTAACAACAACAGCACATCTCGACAAAATGGTACGTCTGCCGTCGCGATACTCAGTGCCAACGCTGCACGCACCGAACATGGGATTAATTGTTGCAGGTTCGCTACGGTGCCTCCTCCATTGACGGCGCAAAGTCTGCTCGCGCCCGCGGCAGCTACCTCCGCGTATCCTTCAAGAACACCCGCGAGACTGCCCAGGCTGTCAACGGCTGGAAGCTCGACCGCGCCCTCACCTACCTCGGAAATGTCTTGGAGCACAAGGAGGCTATCCCCATGAGGCGGTACGCCGGCAGCACTGGACGCACTGCTCAGGGTGAGTAGCCCTGCACCCGATTCGCACTGTGGACAGATGGAAAATTGCACTGGGGGAGGAGCTTTGGGCATGGAAACAGAGCCGATGTTGGCGATTGCAGGAACATGGGCTGACTTGAGCAGGCAAGGCTTTCGGTGTCTCCAAGGCCCGCTGGCCCGTCAAGTCCGCTGAGATCCTCATCGGTCTCCTCAAGAACGCCGAGGCCAACGCCGACACCAAGGGTCTTGACACCTCCAACCTGATCATCAAGCACATCCAGGTCAACCAGGCCCCCAAGCAGCGAAGGCGCACTTACCGTGCTCACGGTCGTGTACGTACACTAGCGTCTACAGTCGCGGTCTCCTCTAACATGTCTAGATCAACCCGTACATGAGCAACCCCTCCCACATTGAGCTCATCCTCACCGAGGCCGCCGAAGTTGTCCAGAAGTCCCCCCAGACCCTCGAGCGCCGATTGAACTCCAGGCAGCGTGGCCGCGCCGTCCGCAAGGCCATCACTGCCTCTGAGGAGTAGAGGATGTACGAGGAGATGATGTTCCGGCGAAGAAAACGGTCAAGGCATGGGCACGGTTTGGGAGTCAATGAGCGATGAATATTCAGGGTCTTTCCACACTCGTCATGTATGCATGATATGGCACTTCGATTTCTGCGGTGTCTGGTCCGTAAAATAAATAGGGCCACGTCCTGGTTCCCAAATGTTCAAAGCCGAGACTTCCAAAACTGTGTTCACGATGCTGATAGCTCGCATGCTTGACTCCATGTAATACCAAGGCACTTGCTGAACGTAATGGTGCTTGTTTCAAGCAGTCTGATTCTGGTCTTTCTCATGCAATTCCTGCTAAAGCAGCTTGATCCTTTTGGAAGCCGTACCCAAAATGCATTTTGAAGGTATTCGTTACAAACTATGTTGTGTTCACAATGATGTAACATGCAGCAATCCCATTATGGTGCCTTTAGGGTACAGCTCCAAAATACGCGAGCCTTTTTCCAAAGCTAAGAATACTTCCAACATTGTCCAAAGCAATCTCCACATGTATCGCAATTCATGGACCCTGATCTCGCAGAATTTCCTTCCACTTGTAGGGCTGACTGGATCAAAGCAGGCTAGCCTCAATCGAACCTAGCGTGCTGGAGGAACTTTGGCATCTCGAGCTTACGATGCTAGCAAAGCATAGGCCCAACGGCCAGCTAATCTTGCATGCCACTAATCCCTGCTATGAAGGTTGTTGCAAATCCTATACTATCTGTTCCGAGTCAGTTGTGTTTTGTTGCCTTGCTTCATTTCCTCTTGCCAACTTTCCCACGATCAATGACGCAAGCCCAGCAAGCCCAGGCATGGTCATGTACCTCGCCACAAAATGTGTCGAAAAGATAAGAAGTCATGTATAGACTAGGATCTACCCGTCATCCAACGTCTTTTTATTATAGATTTGTTTCTTTGACACAAAGAGCGATCTTCTTTTCACGTGTGTAACTGCCTCTTCAGTTTTTACTATACGACCATGGCTCGGCTACACCAATCTACTCGCCACAGGCGGCAAAGGCCATCCTATACCTCTCTCCTCACCATCTTCGTCACTGCGGCATGGGCGCAAGACTCAAAACGCGGTTTTGCATTCATAGGCGACTCGCATGTACCAGACAACCGCTTGCTTACCTCCGACAATTCGCCAATATCATGGTACTACAATTGGTCTCCATACCCAAATAGTGATCTCATTCCGGCGGACAGTCTAGAGTTTGTCCCTATGATTCATGGCATAGACGCCACGGAAGACAGTCAAACCGAACGCGTCATAGGAGGCTTGCCACAAAGTAGCAAGCACCTTTTGTCCTTTAACGAGCCGGATGGCACCGAAGGAAGTGGTGGTAGCAGCATTAGTCCTGAAGACGCCGCGAAAGCATACATCGATTTCGTCGTGCCTTTCCGGAATGGTGATAGCGGCGGCAGGAATTGGTTGATCAGCCATCCGAGTACTACGGGTAGTCCAAACGGTCTTGACTGGTTGCGACGCTTCAACGAGTCTTGTTATGAGATCGATTCTGAAAACGGATGCCCAACGGACTTTGTTGCCGTACATTGGTACGGTGCTTTTGATGGTTTGGCAGGCTGGTTAGGCACCCTGGATGAATTCTACAACACGAATTCGACAAGAGACCAGCCGCTGAAACTTTGGATTACCGAGATGGCACTTCCGCAACAAGACGAAGAGAACACTGTAAGTATGATGAATCAGACACTACCATATCTCGACCAACTGGATTACGTTGAACGATACTCGTGGTTCGGTGCTTTCAGAACAGATGATGCGAACGAATGGACCGGCGATGGGGTGGCACTGTTCGACGACGATGGTGGCTTGACCGAGCTCGGTGCTCTGTACTTAGGTGATGGATTTGAAGAAGGACAGAAGGGTGAGGGTGCAGAGGATGCGGCAAGTGGGCTAAGGGTCAGCGCAGGACTGATGGCCGCTTTGTCTTTGTGCGCGACAATGTTTGCCATGCTGTAAATGATATCCATGATAGATTTTCCTTTGACTGTAGATACCTTAGCGATTTGTATATATCACCGAGAGTGTATTGTAGTGTTTCTTGACTGAAGGTCATCGCTCCATACGACGCGGTCTAGCTCGGCTAACGAATTTCCGATCAACCGCCTGTACCTAGACAAAGTCAACGAAACCGTCACCTACAACTGTCAAACTACTATAACAACATACAAACCCCTGAGCGCACCAGAGTAACTACAGCTGACAGTCTGAACCTCCTCCTTCCTAAGCTTGGAATATCAACGATGCTGCGATGCTGCAGATAGCGACGACGGGCAAACATTGCGACCCAGTAAAGACAATCGCAGCACCTCTACGGAGCAGAGTTCGGCTTATTGCATGGCTACTCACACAGATCAACAATAATTGCTAGACTCGTGTGTGAACACGAAGCTGCCGCAAAGATGCACCGCGTCGCGAGACGCCTCTTTCCACGTTTCACGCCAAGCCATCTCCAGATCTGTCGAAACATGCCAAACACACCATGTTGGCTACTCAAACATCCTTCGCAATACCTTGGACATTTGATCTCACACTTGTAACGTTTGGTCTGGGAACTGTTGTTCCACTCGTTCCCCCAGATGCCACAACAATCGAGACCCTTGCACGACTCAGAAGGTAATCTGCTAACCGTCTCAAACAAGGTATCAACTAAGCTTTTACCAAACGCAAGACAAGCTTTTCTTCACTAAAGCGCTTGGAAAACAAGCCTTCAAACAGGATATCTCACGATCTATTCCTGTCCCGGCTCAAGTTGTTTCCTTTCTCACATGCACAGCCTCACCCTGTTGGAGCCTTGGCGGCTATGGTACTCAAGTGCTGGTGCGCACGCAGCGTCGGACGCGAGTATTTCCGAACACACATGGCACTTGAGTTGCTTTGGTTGGCCATCTATTTCGATGGAGTTAACAGTGCGGCGCTAACGTGAGATGAAAATAGTAGGTTAGGTTGAGGAAGGCCTGCATCCGTCGACACAAGCACCCGGAAGTCGGAACAAGAGAACGGTTGATACATGATAAGACACGGATGCCTTGGGCCTGAAAGTGTATTCTTCGGTCTCCTGTTGCGTTTCCAATCTTCCATCTAATAAACCTCCTTTCCCCTGCTTCAATCATTCGACTCTCCTCAGTCCTCCAAGAATCACACATCATGCGCTCCTCCATAATATCTTCAGTAATATCAGTCTCCAGTTTACTGGCAAGTATCACGTTTGCAGCACCAGTCAACAAACGCGATTATGCACCTTTCCCCCTCGCCAACGGCTTCCCAAACCCCAACCAAGAAGCCATCCTTCAGATCCAAAAAGACGGTCACGGCACCCTACCCAACGGCCCCCCACCCCCTACAATCAGCCCGGATGGCGTCATAAATCTCAAGCTCATTGCGCTAAACGAGCTGTTTGAAGTGGCCTTCTTTACCGAACTTATGGCCAACGTAACCGACAAAGCCCCAGGCTACGATCTCGGAGACAGACAGGGCTACATCATTGAATCCTTAAAAGCCATTGTCGCACAAGAAGAGATGCACGTCCTGAACGCAAACGAAGCATTGAAGCACTTCAATCAAGTTCCCATCGAACCCTGCAAATACAACTTTCCCGTTACCGACTACGCAAGCGCCATTGCTCTAGCAGGAACGTTCACAGATCTCGTTCTTGGTACTTTGCAAGACGTCAACGAACTTTTTGCTCGCTCGCAGGACTTTGGTCTTGTACGTGCTGTATCGTCCGTGATAGGAAATGAGGGCTCTCAAGAAGGTTTCTTCCGGGTTGAGCAAAAGAAGCGACCAAGCGCACAGCCCTTTATGACGACCGCAGCGCGCGACTTTGCTTTTACAGCGATACAAGACTTTGTTGTAAAGGGCAGTTGCCCAAATATCGACACTATCCCGCTCAAGACATTCAAGCCTTTGACGGTCGAAACCAAGGATATAAAGGCTGAGACGCAGAGTATTAAGTTTTCGTTTTCGATGCAGGATGCGGGAATGTTCGAGATTGATCACCTCAAGCTTGTTTGGATCAATGGGCAGAATGTGCCAGTTGCCAAAGGATTTGAAAATGTGCAGATGATGGACGACAGAGTCATGTTTGAGGCTGCGTTTCCGTTTGATGAGTTTGACATGGAAGGGTTGACTATCGCGGCTGTGACGATGGGTGCGGATACGTTCGATGGTGCCGGCGAGGTTGCAGAAAGAACGGTGTTTGGGCCTGGACTAATTGAGCTTGATTGAGTAGCGGGCCGATGAGACGTCGAGAAGTCGGTATTGCATAGCGATGGCGTTAGTGCGTTGTTCTTTCGGATAAGAAACGCATTCCTGGTGTGTAGTTAATGTAATGTCTTTTGATGCCCATGCTAGGGTTCCTCATAATCCTCGTGACTCCCCAGTATGCTGTGGCTTGCACGCGCGTATCTCATCCGAGCTCGAAGCAGACAATCTGAAAGCTAAAGCTCGCTCACAGGCCTCGCTAGCAGAGTATTCATATCGACCGTCTCCCTGAAACTCTTCAAAAACACCCTCATTGTGCTCGGCAGCTTTGGTTGATGCCAAATGCGCATTATGCTCATAATGTATTCCTCGTCAGGTTTCCTGTTCCTGTTCAGGTAGAACAGTGCATGGCCAAGAGGCGGCCATATAGCCATGACACCTGTTATGCCGAATTGCTCTTGAAGAAAGTAGCCGACTGACTTCATAATCATTCTTGCAAAAGGCCGGGGGTGCGGGCGATCGGGATGCGAAAGTAGGTTGTCGGTCGAAGGATCGATACCGCTTGCGATGTCGAGGCAAGAGTAGAGGAAAAGAGCCGTCAACCAATATCGGACTGTGACGCTGGCAACATCAATGTTGGGGAAGGTAATAGAGGTTGAGTTGTTGACAATCTTAGGTGTGTATATGGCGTTCGCTTTGTCGTTGACCCAAGCTTCCAGCTCGAAGTGCAGTGTCCAGCATCTTGCTAACGTATACACTTGTAGCCCTTCTCTCTCTTGTTCACTCATGCATTGGAACTGCAACTTGTCCACAGCTTCCAAGAGCTCGGGTATGCCGCAGAGGATGTCGATGAGAACATCGTCGGATGACTTGATTCGTCCCTTCCAGGGTATTGTCTTCCATCTTTCCTCATTCAGTATCGTTGGTTTTCTGGCGCGGGTAGCAGGCCCCAATAGTCGATACCTTGCATTAGTGAACAACATATGTGCTTCGTCGTTCTCCGCGAATAGTTCTGGCCCACGACTAACTATCATAGCTAGCTCGCCCTCACAATGGTTGAGCCAGCTCTTCGCCTGGCTGGTCGTGTTTGGTTCCGCGCCAAACAACATGTCGAATAGGGCCATGACTCGCGGTACAACAAGGAGTGACTCGCTATTCGCTCGGAAAGGGTTCTGTAGAGCTACAGCCGTTTCCTTCAGTGCTTTACCGTACAATGTTCTTCCCTGTCGTGTAAGACTTTCGTTGTTCGAAGTTATCCCAAGCTGTGTTATACCGACTGCCAAAGCGGCCATCTGTAGTGCTTCATCGCGCGTACTGAGCATGGGCAACAAGCTCACAAACTCTTTTGCGTCCGTGTTGGTGGTGCGAATTATTCCCTCTGGATTGTACATACTTAGGAAAGTCGCAATCGTCTTTTCACTGTAAGCAGATCTGGCAAGCCCATCTGGCAACATGATTGGTACTGAAACAGGACGGAATTTCTGTGTCCCTGGATCAGACGCAGGCTTTACATGCACAATCTGCATGGTGTGCCGATGTGGCTGCTCGGGAGATTTTGAGGCGGTCGCATGCCGTCCTACTTTTGGTATAGAACGGGGAGACCCGCCTCCAGTTTGGTAGATGAATATGCGATCCGAATCGTAGCCTCCGCATGTGATGCCGCGTTCCTTGCATTGACCACACTCGGGCTGGGCCAAATCGCACTACATCCATCAGCCTCTCATCCTCAGGTACTCTCCAAAGACGCTCCCACTTACACCCTTCTTTCTCTTCCGGCATGTCACACAGCCTTTCGAACGTCCTGGAACGCCCACCATCTCGGGAGTTTAGAACAAGCGCATCCACGAAGGATCTCGTACGCTAGCTGTCGTTCAGCGCAGAATAGTCCCTTTATGGACACACGTTGTCTGCCTGCTAGCGTAACGGTGAAGCACGAAGCGTAGTGTAGTAGGGTTAGGAATCGGGCGAAGTACAGGGATAATGATTGGCGCGCATCTATCTATGACGATGCCGTGAATCTTTGGAAAGCTTGGAAAGTGGCTTCAATAAGGCGTCCTGTGTTGTCAGCTCATTGAGCCAATGGATCCTATCCGCGCCTTGCCCCTTTCGGCTGATTCTGCGACAGCTTTCGCTACCAGATTTAGGATAGCTTGCAACGCCGAACAATCGAGGCGAAGCTTTGAAGTGCAGCTGCATGCTGCCCACATTCTGTGGACCAGATCTAGCTAACCTTGCGCTGATTTGACCATGACTATCATCGATTCACAGCCTCGTTGATCGGCCAAGGTGGCGCTTCTGTCGCATAGACAACTCTTTGCGGGTTCATTGCGCGCACTAGGTACATACTACTGACATACTGCCTGATCGTGAAATCTTGTGCGTACTGGCGCAGAATCACCTCGATGCGGTATGAGGATGTGTTCCAGCATTGAAGTTATAACATGCGACCATCTCTCTCGAAGATGGCTCATACTTCAGCAAACATCATCATCTACACAATAACAGACCAGTCTCTCAAACTCAAACCAAGAAACAGTCACCCTTGAATCTCACGCATCTCATACCACCATGGTCGCATCACCACCATCAACCAGCGCTTTTGCCAGACACGTTATGAACCCACTTGGTTTCACAAAAGCCTACAATTTCTGGCTGTATATCATCTTTGGCGGCGCATTCGTAGGCTGTATGTTCCCTGTCATTTAAGACTCTTCACATGTCTCTAATACAATCTATAGTCGCCCTGGCTCGTATGTCCTATCTCGATTTCTCGAAAAACTTCTGTCCCGCAGATGGTGCCAGCCCAGGCGGCAACGGCGCAGCACCAGGAGAATGCTACTACTATCTCAACTTTAACCGTTACAAGATTGGTATCCTACTGCATCTCGCTGGTGTACTGCCCGCTAGTCTGCTGGCAGTGGTGCAATTCACTCCTTTCATTCGCCGGCGCTGGATTATCGTACACCGCATTGGTGGTTATGCGGCGCTCCTCCTATACCTCGTGGGCCTCGCTGGCGCGCTGATGATTGCACGACATGCATTCGGTGGTGGTCTGGATGTACAGAGCTTTGTCGGCGTTCTGGGTTTCGGTTCGCTAGGCTGCTTCATCATCAGTTATATCAACGTCAAGCGACTCCAGATCGAGCAACATCGTGCGTGGATGTTGAGAGGCTGGTTTTACGCTGGCACGATCATCACAAGTCGATTTATTGTGATCATCGCTGCCAAAATCATCGCATCGCAAGACTACTATATCGTTTGGAGCTGCGCGAAGATTGCAGCAACCATTTCCGGTGACGTGGACCTCGCAACTTCGTACCCTACCTGCGCATCCTTCGTCAACGGCACAGACCCCGAGGCAGTGTCAAGCGTGGCAGCAACTTTTGCGGTCGGGGATGCAGCAAACACTGGTGCGGCCCTGAATGTCGTCTTCGGTATGGCGTTGTGGGTGTCGCTTGCGCTACATGCCTTTGGTGTAGAGCTTTACTTGCACCTTACGCCGAAAGAAGCGCAAAGGTTACGACAGATTAGCTACCAAAGACAATTGGAGGCAGGCCTACGCAACCCTGGCTCTGCAGGGCTTACTACGGACCGTCTGGGAGATGCGGAAAAATGGGTACCAGAAACATCCAGTAAAGATAGTACGAGCATGCAAGCGACCGAGCCGACCGAGCCTAATATGGTAGCAGAGACGAAGTAAGATTGGGTTATATGATTTGGTTCTTTTCGCACAGCATACCGCGTTTTGATTTCCAAGGAAGATTGAGCATTTATTGCGAGGCATTAGACTAGTCCTTGAGATTACTATTAGGTTGTAATCTAGGCATTGCGCTTCGATACCCTACCAAAAACTTCACTTACATTACCATGAGTTCTTTAATCGTCAACTCTAGCGGTGAAGTATCACACCTCGCCCAGATTGCTCACCATGGCAGCTGAAGAGGAGTCGACAGCTTGTCCTTAGGTCCCAACACGGGCTCGGCAGTGCCAATGTCCCTGGAATCATGATTAGCACAGTGTTCAATCTGAGCTAACCTAAACCTACGCAGGTCCTCTTGGAGCCCAGTACTGTCCGGTATGACTAATATCGAACTGTTCAATCCATCCCACAAGCGACTGCGCAGCGACATCTGGTGTGACTGCGCCTCCTTCATCCCAGAACTTATCAAAGCCCACGTTACGAGTCATGTCCGTCCTCATGAAGCCTGGATGTACGGTGACTATCGCAATGCCACGGTCTTTCAGATCCAGGCTTAATAGTTTCGCACACATGTTGAGCGCTGCTTTGCTGGCATGGTGGCCATAGTTGCCGCCACCCTCCGACTCATGTCTGAGTGTAATACTGCCGCTCTCGGAAGATACAAAGACTATCTTGGACCGGTCATCGAGAAGTGTGCTGTTGTAGTTGGCAAGTGCGGTTACGAGTGTGGTAGGACCGATGGCGCATATTGTATACATGCGCTGTTGAGCAGAAAAGGAGGGCTCCTTAAGCGACTCAGTTGCAAAATAGCCTGCTGTTATTATGATGATATCCAGGTGGGGTATCTTGTGTGATTCAAGAGAGTGGACGAGGTCGCTGCCAGCATGTGGGGATTCGAGGTCGATGTTTGGAATGTAAGTGATATTGCTTGCTTTGGAAAGTCAGTTGATTTGTCACAACATTGTAACAGAACAAGGAGTCACTCACTATTCTCTGGGGGTTCTGACGTCCTCGCTGTAGCCAGAACGTGGTTGTTTGCGTCTGCTGCATATGTTTCTACGATGCTCGCACCCAGGCCGCGAGTAGCTCCTACAACGCTAATCTCGGGTGTACAACCTCAGTATGCGTCTCACATGCAGCTCATAGAGGAACACTTACAGTATGGTAGGCATGTCAGCAGTAAAAATGATATAGTGATTGTTCGAGGAGTGTCAATCATAATCGAAAGGAAACAAGACGTGACGCTCAAGGTGAAGCATCCTGATGACGTCGCACGCGGGTCGGATTGCGAGATGGCGCTAAGATAAGAACGCGTCGCGTCTGGAGAGCGCTCTTACCGCCTCCCTGGCCTTAGACTACCGTGTATGGCTCGCTTGGCACGGATGTCTTCTCGTGATTCTGACAGCCCTGATCGTGTTAGCTGGAATAAGTTGTTTAGTCATTCGATATTGCGTTCATCTGCGTCTTGGGAATGAACCTCTACATGTACAATAGCGGAGACGAATTTACAAGAGAGAACCATGCAAGTGTTAGTCAGAGTATATTGTATCTGTGAGACACGGCAAATAAGACCATGGTGTAAACACGAATGACCGATGTTCGGATTGAATTTAGAAGAAGCTTTCTCCGACCCTAAAACTCCAACTACCAAAGCGACCGAGGTCCAAAGGCCTGCCAACATGAGGAAGTATCAACGTTCATGACCTAGCATCCAATATCAACGAGTGATGGTCAAAGTCATTACCTCCCAATGCGTATACATGCCCTTATGCAGTGGCTTTTCTTCGATATGAATTAAAGATTGAATAGGAAAGTGGATATTTGTAGGCTTGCAGGATGCAATAATAGAGAGAAAAATCAAGCTGAATACCAGGGACATGTCCAGAGAAAAACTCAGCGAACGCCGGATCAAGGGTAAAACTACAACAGAGGGCAATGTCGATATAGCTGCAGGAGAATGTCATTTGGCAGGGGTATGTGATCATCACTGCATGCGTTTCCGCTTGCGCGCGTCGTCCGGTTCATCTTCATCCGTGCGCTCCGCAGTTTCGGCAGGATTAAGTAGCGAGTGCACGTTGGATGCCATGCTGGATCGTCGAGTAGGTGGTCCAGGCGTGTCGATACCTTTAAAAGGGTACCTAGCTCCTGGTAACGTCCACCCACTGTCTGCGCTTAATGTCGATGGCATATTGTCACTTGACAATGGAGGGGTACCATGTCTTGACGACGCTTGCCGTGGACCGCGGGGTAGTTGGTATGATTCTAATGCATCACGGAGCTGCTGGTCACCTCCTCCGATAGGTGGGCGGTGAGGTGAGGAGGGCCACTGTGTCGAGTTGTGACCAGAAGCATAGGGCGAGTGAACTGGCCCACTAGGTGGTTGCGGTTGCCAGCCATGGGTGCGGATATCTGCCGAGGTGTGCCGCCTGTATAGATTATATGGTGGGGATGAGCTGCTTGGCAAGTTGCTTCCAAGGGTTGCAGCTCCTGGTTGCTGGACTGGTGGAGGAGGAGGTGGAGGTGGGGGTGGCTGATGTGAAACTGGGGTTCTGGCTGAAGATGGAGAGTAATTACCCGTGCCTATTGATCCGTACCGTCGGGGAGAGATTGCAAGATGCGCCGGGACCGGAGCCTTGTATGGAGCTTGCCGTGAGATACTCGCCAAGGATCCTCTTCGTGAGTCTATTAGATTGTCTTGTGGCATTTGCCGAGGTGAAAGAGGTGGGCCGTTGCTGGAGTCTACTTGCATAAAGTAAGGTTGGCGTGCCGATAGGGGTGGCTCTTCTGGTGGCTCTAGTGCTCGGAGCATGTCTGTTTGTCGAGCAATTTCACGTTGCATCATAGCCACTAGCCGGGTCAGTAGGTGTGTCGCGCAGATAGGGTTCAAGGATAGACACGTACCATCCCTGTGAATTGGATTTTCCGGGTCCGGCACCATCTGCATGATCAGAGTTGCGAGGTCTTGGTTCCACTGAGTTGTATATTAGCTGCTGTAGATCAGGTCGAGACAATCGACTTACCTGGTGACACTTCATCATGCCCTCGGCTAGGACCGAGCTCCGTTGATTGAGGTAGGCACATGTGTCTTCTGACCGCTGCATGCGCGCGTGCATGTCATAGAGGCTATGCTCAAGATTCTGGAGGCGTGACTCTGTAGGGTCCGGCATCGGCTCGACTGGCTGAGCAGCTGGTGGTCCAGTAGGCAGTTTGGGTGCGGAGAAGGAGTCGCGATGGATGAGGGCGTGTCTCGAAGCACGTCGCTTAATCTCTCGTAGACCGACTAGATCTCCGCGTTTGAAGTTTCCATTGCCATGCTTGAACTCCCATAGTGGTGTGTCTGGAGATCCCGTGTGAAATACGTCGCTCACTGCAGTAAGCTGTCAGCATGTAATAGACAGGACAGCACAGAATACCTGGACACGCACCTTTGTGAAAGCCATACATGTTTAATTGGCGGACAAAAGAGGAGATGTTGGTGTGTTTAAAGTACGACCTGGGATGGGTTAGCTGGGGAGGTTGAGACGGCTGGACTCTAGATGCACGTACGACAGCACTTTCGAGAACTCGCTCGAGGGTGACATGACGAAGCTCTCGTTGGTGCTCGCCCAAGAGATGAGGTGCTGGATGCTCTGGTCCTCGAGCATGCTGTGTCGCGTTAGTGTCGCATCGCTTGCGTACTGTTGCGGCACACCCACTTGTATAGCTTGTGTATAAAGGCCGTCTGGACGACCTTGGGCTGCTGTGCGGCAGCGGCAGCGCCCACGGCAGGCGCCTGGTTGCCGTTGGGCGATGTGTTGCCCGAGTCTCCATTTCCTTCTCTTTGCGACTGGGATTGGAAGGAGCTTGTGCCGTTGCGGTCAGAGGGTGGGCCCATGGTGGACGAGGTGGGCGTGATGTCCATGGGGTCTCTAGGCGGCGCAAGCGTCGAGCCAGACGAGGGCAGGATGGGTATCGACTTGTGGAGGTTGGGATTGTGTGGATCGGCGGAGAAGGGACTCCGGCGGGCCTCTGCGACAGAAGCCATGGCGTTGGGGTCAAGTGTGGAGAGCAGGCGCCGTGGTGAGATGGCCCGCGGACGCTGGATGCAGAGGTTCTCCTGAGGAGCGTGTCGAAAAATGTGAAAGCTCTATGGATGCAGGGTCCCGATTTGCGGTGGGCAGCGAACGTGGTAGGGCGGAGAAGGTGCGGAGGAGCATGCGATATGTGTGGCCGACGTCGCCGCAGGAGCTTTGAATCGGCGGGCGCGCGCTTCTTGGAAGGTTCCTAGTCTTTGGGATTTCTTCTAGCGCCTGCGCGAACCGTACAAATTTGGTTCCAGAAAGGTCGGGATGGCAGACGGTGCGAGTGGTCCTTTGTCGGATCGGGAGCGGCCGTAGCTGTGGAATAGGAGCTCGCACAGGGGGTCCAAGCGTTCTTCTACGCCGTTTGACACGCTTCTCCAGGGCACAATTCCATATGCTGTGTTTGAGCGCAGCGCCGTCGAGGGCGATGGAGGGCTTGGCGGGGACGAGGAGACGACAGCGATGTGCGAAGGGCTGTGTCGCAAAACTGGCACGGCAGCAGTCGAGGGCGGAACGGTAGCGCTGCCGAAGGGGAATTACGGGGGATCGATGAGGTTGGAGCGTGCTGCGGGAGCCAAGTGTCATCCATCTATCTATATCTATCTATGCTACTCGTGCCCGACCGACACGCCAGCGCCGGGTGACTGTCTGTCCGCAGTCGGATTTGCTACTGCTGTAGGGCAGTTGGCATGCACCTCACCCTCACGGCAAACACTGGCGGCCATGGCGACGCTTGCATGCGTCCACCACCCCTGTCGTCGGCCAGCTGCAGGTCGAGACACTGAAACATCGCTCGACCATAATAACCCACCGCTAATATCACTATAACGCGAACTGTTTCTGCTGCGGGGGTCAGCGTATAATGCGGCTGATATGCCTATCCTTACACCGCGTTCCCGTGATGCGGATGCGGTCAAGTCGCACAGATTGGCATACGGCACCATCGCCAGACTTGCCTCTCTGGCAAACTCCCATGCCCACTGTCAAACTCCCTCGGCTTTGCTTTTGCTATCGGGCCCAGGGTCCAGGGTCCGCAGGATTGGCTAGCCGGCCTACCCGCACAGACGTTCACAGAGACGTCAACCACCAAACCCATATCGAGTCAGCACTCGACCGACTTTCCCCAGCCCACTTGGAAAACGTTAGGCGCTACCCCAGAGCTACTGCTCGCCCGTACCACGCAAAGCATATGATTGCACGACTCGGCTCGCGCATCGCTATCGATAGCTCTGCTTGTCCGTCGCTCACTGATCGACAGCAAATCCAACATGGCCACTGACTTCATCAACGCATTTCGACGCCTTCAGACACACGAGAGAGGCCGGGCGCTCCAGGATCTAACAGCAGAACTATCAACCTATGAGTGGAGAGCACTCCATGCCGCGACCAGCAGCCGCACCTTTCAATTCGACGTCATCGGCAGTCTGCCAGTTGAGCTAGTGGCTCAGATATTTTGCCTCTTGGATCCTGCTACTCCATATCGCCTCCAAAGTGTCTCAAAACGATGGCGCGATACCCTCCGGAGTCTACATGTCCTCAAAGCAAGCCTCAACCAGTGGTATCAAGGTACTGTCAATCTTCAAGATGCTGAATACGCCCTGTGTAAAAAGAAAGCTCGCGATATACATGCTTTTCGCACTGGCAAGCCGAGTCGTATCTACAAAATCATTCCCAAATACGATTCCGACGAGTCACTCCTTCCTAGCAACCCGATCTACGATTTCAAGCTGGTAGGCAGTAGTCTCATCTGGCATCACGTATTCCACCGCGATGTGACCCCATCACGCTCCGCTTGCGTGCTGGACCTTGATACATGGCATCTCCGCGTGTTGGGCGGAGAAGCACGTGAGCAAATCATGAATGTCTTCGCATCTAGTGAAATCGTGGTGCTGACCACATATGCAAACGTTTGCTACGTGCATGAATTGCGAGGCAAACAAGGCTGCAAGAAGTTCAGAGTACCAAACAGGAACTACCTCAAGAACGTTAGCTGTCGTGGACGCACTGTCGCATGTGTTGCCTATGTCGACCACCACACATCGGTGTATATCTGGGAGTACGATTCGCAGCGTGGCAGGACGTTTGAGATCAGGCACGAGTCGGGGAACATATTCCTCGACCCGCGGTAGGTGACTTTCTGCATATCCTAAACCTGAACCGTGCCTGTCTTACCAAACGACATCTATGCAATAGTCTCGGCCATTTTGGTTTGTAAATCTAACTCGTGCTCAGGAGACACGATTCATACATTCTAGCTCCTCTTGTACAGCCCAAAACCCAGACGATCGTCATATTTACCGGAGCTTCACGTAGTCCTACACCTTGTCAGGGCCCACGAGATTTCGAATTTCGTCGCTACACGTACCGCGGAGAGTGTATTAGCACCCATCGTGCACGCCTACCTGATTTTGATGGCGCCCGAGGATTTGAACGTCCAGCCATAAACGGCTTTGTTCCAGTAGACTACAAAGAGTCTATCTTCGCGATATACATGCACCATTATGACATTGCTCAGGGGGAGATGTCGCTCTTGCTACGGTTCAATGAGGAGGAAAATGACCTAAGTGTTTGGCAGGGTCCGAAATACCAGGGTAAGCAAGGCTCATGGTGGGATTCACTGGCATGGTGGAGAGACACCTGCTATGGTGATCGATGGGATCATGAGGCCGAGCAGCGAGACATGATTGCTCAAATGGGTACTAGTGATGCTAAACGCTACGTGCCCGTCGTCTGGGACACGAAGGACTTCAGGAGGACCCTCGTCTGGGAGAAGTTAAATTCGCCTATCGTGATGAACGAAAAGTACATTGTCAGGAATACGGTGTTACATTTCTATATACTCTGTTTCGGCGATGATGATGAAGGCCAATGGCCGAAGAAGAGCGGAACACTCTTTGATATGTGGGAACTTGAGGTGTTAGATACAAATGTATATTGATATATACACTATTTGTAGTCAGTCATGCATGATTGCAGACCTGCTGCTACTAACGGTTTCACAACCCATTGCGTGCATGTGAATCATCGAACCACGCCTCATCTGATTGGCTCACAAGAAGGTTGCGGGGCACAAGACACCCCACCTTGGATTTTCGGCGTACGCCGCTCTAGCCTTGCCTACTCAAGTAGGTAACCATTTCGACTCTGCCGCGGCGTGACAGACTTTTTTTTGCAAAAACAATTCTACTCCGCCATTCAACTCATATACCACTTTTTACGCTTCAAGGCCGTAGTTAAGAACACTGTCGCGAAAATGGTCGAGAAGGTCTACGTCACATACAACCAGGTACGTGCAGGATGAAATGTTACACATGCGATCAGACACCCCGCGCACACACGCGCATGTGGTATGCTTGTGTACCGCAACCAGTCCGCGGGTATACAACACGAGAACTGGTATCGCCTCGACGCGGCTGTTGCAGCAAACACCTCCAGAGACTCTACCTACGTCCCCACGTATGCGACTATGACGAACCTGGAGCCCTTACACAATATCCAGTAAACAAAATACGCAGAATGCAGCTGACATCCTCCCTCCCTCCAGGTCCACAAGCTCTGCCAAGAGGCAGCAGACCAAATCCTCAATGAGTTCCAGCCTAACCTTATGATCGCCATTGGCGGTGGTGGTTACGTCCCTGCGCGTATCCTCCGGTACGTAACCTCCAAGTCCCATTTCAAGGCCTCCGAAACCAAGAACCCCTCAACTAACAACCTCTTCAGTTCTTTCCTCAAGAAGCCCAACAGCCCCAACATCCCCATCCAGGCCATCGGTCTCTCCCTTTACGAACAACTCGGCTCGGGTCCCGACTCTGAGGTCGAAACCCCCGGCACAAAAGTAACACGAACCCAATGGCTGGACCTCTCCTCTCTCGAGATGGCCAACCTGATCGGCAAAAACGTCCTCATCGTTGACGAGGTAGATGACACACGCACCACCCTCGAATACGCCGTCCGCGAGCTGGAGAAGGATGTCGAGACCGCAGTCAAGAAGCTCGGCCGCGAGGGCGAGAAGACAAACTTCTCAATCTTCGTCTTGCACAACAAGGATAAGGCGAAGAAGGGTCAACTGCCTCAGGAGATTCTCAAGGGCAGGTATAGTGCTGCTAGGACAGTTGGAGATGTTTGGATCAACTACCCTTGGGAGGCTACGTATGTTTTGCTCCTTTCCCTCTCTCTTTCTCCTCGGTCTTTTATATTTGGATACTAACAACCGGGTAGCGACATTGACGAGCATGACCGTTTGTCGAGGGAGCAGGAGAGCAAGCAATAAGTGTTGATGTCGAAAGAGGACATTGGATAACGAGGGAAAAGCATGATGACATTTAGGCATTCGATCGAGCATTTACGGATGGGATACACTGGAGTTATCTGGAACAAGGATCGGAACCGGGTTTGGAATAGAACAGCATCAAATCCAACGAGTTACTACATGGTCTTTCTCCAAACACGACAAGTTGACAAACAGCAGATGTGAAGATGAGTAATGGTACAACGAACGAACTGGGTATATTGATTGACTGATGAGGGTCATAACATCGTAATCATTACCCAACAAAACGTCCATCCGATGCCATGCTATGCTACGACAGTAGCCTGTCTCAATCCTTCTACTTTCTGCAATCTCTCCGTCTCAACTCGCCCACACAAAGGGTATATCATGATTATTATACAAGAAGAAACAAGCATTTCAAAATATCCCAATAACCCCGCCATTTTTAGTCAACGCCAGATGATGGAAAACGCTGCAAACGTATATGTAAGTATGAAAAGCACGGTCGACGACATTGGACTCGTGCTAAACGTCTAGTCGGTTATTTTTGGAATGGGCAATAGAAGTCTCGCTTCACTTTATGCCCATCTTGCGGAACTTTCGGGATGCGCGACGGCGTAGGCCGTTCATGCCCATGGCCTTCCGGAGGCTATCCCTGTCTCCGTCTTCTTCGTCCTCCTGTGGTACGCCGAGCAGTCTTCGACCGTTCGTGTTCTTGACAGAAGTTTGATGCGCTATGATGTTCTGATCGCGCCAGAACATTCGTTTTTGGTCAATGACATTCTGCGACAGATTTCCAAAACCCTTCTTCACGAACGCCAGGTCGTGCAAGATATTCGGGTCGAGGCAGCGCCTAGGTAGTGTCTGCACGGCCATGAAGATCTCGCCATCACCAGGACGGTATTTCCTGATTTCGGGTTCACCGAGCTTGAAGATGGCAAGAGCGTAGCGGTATAGGGCACGTGGTCCCTCGTAGAGAAATGCGTCCCAGACGCGAAGTACGGTCTCGATTGGCAGGACACCGACGAAGATGCTCATGAACCAAGAAGTACAAGAGAGGGCGACTGTGGGTTGTCGTTGGAACTTCGAGTTGGGATGAGCGTTTGAGCCAGCGCCGCTGTTGATGAGATCGGTGTCGTTGATCGACGCCCACACCTTTGGCAGATAATCCTTGATCAACATCATAAGTACGTTGACTTCCGTGTTTGCCAGGCTGCGAGCGTGGGCACCTGGGAGATGGTTTTGCGTGATAATAGTAAGAAGGATGAAAACCTTCTCCTTGTCCTGCTTGAGAAACAACAGAAGAAGACCAGCAATAAAGTTGAGAGACTGGCAGTAACCAATGTTGGGATTGTTCAAAGCAAAGCAAGAGAGCACCTCGCGCAGGTCTTGAATCAATGCTGGCTCGTCGTCAGACTCGCCGTCGAGTAGATCAGTTGCTGGTTCCGGACGGAAATGAATGTTGTCGGGGAACGTCCTGTCGAGATCGCGTTCAATTGCATCTTTGTCGTCCTTGTTGAGCTCGTCTTGGTTGACGCGAGCTACTAGAGACTTGTACAGACCGACATTTTCCTTCTGTGTAATCATGTGCTGACCACCAGAATAGAACCACCACATTGCACCTCTCCACTCAGGGGGATATCCTTTACGAGCGTATCGTTTGACCTTTTCGCACATATCAGGGAACCTGGTTGGCTCATTTGTCGGCAGACCTTGCTTAGCCATCAGGGAGATCCATTTGCCTCTCCTGCGGGAGATATGCTCTTCGTATCTGGAAGCCCACGCGTTATACTCCTGAACGTTGATCTTGTCAGAAGCCTTCTTGAATCCATAGCGGTCTCTCTCCACAGGCGCAGCCGTCTTTCGCAGACCAGGCATTATCACAGTCGTGACGTGCTGGTTGGGAGGTGCTAACGTGGGGGTTCTCGGAGTCTCAGGCTTGCTCTTGGTAGTTGTAAGTTGAGACATCATCCCAAGATCAAACAACGCGCTCTTCCGGTCGAACACACTCGTAGAAGCGCGGCGGGGAATTGCCTCGTCTTCATCCAGCTCGGGGAGCGGCTGAGATCTCTGCATAGGCGGAGATTGAGGCATGTGGGAACTGGCCAGAGATTCATTAGAAAAGGTACGTGGAACGCTTGGTCTCTTGCTATGTCGCTTGGAGTAGGCCTCAATGTTAGCCCAATCCTGGCGTGAAAGTCGGGATCGGCTAGGCGGCAGTTGTGGAAGTCCGGATATATCGCGGCGAATGTGATCGAGTTGTGAACGGCTGCCATTCGATTTCCTCGCGTGGTGTCCCTTGGTTTCTGTGGTCCTGAGCGCCAGAGCTTGCAATGTAACAGATACACGCCTGGGTGCTTCTTCACTTGTCCTTTTTGGTACGCCTGACTGTCTCTTCTTGGACTGCTGCACTACAGCTTGAATTGTTCGTGGTGTATATGCGGCCTGGAACGGGCTGATTTGTACCGAGGGCAATAACTCGATACGTAACGCCTTTCGCTCGGCGGGATCCGCGTTGTATGCCTCATCCAGGTCCGACCCAGAGGGTGGCCGAATCGTCAACAGCTCCTTCGAGTCGACATTGGTTCCTAGCTTACCATTCAGGCTCTCGTTGGACTGGAAGGAATCTAATGAGTCGAAATCGCGAGATGGCGTCTGCGATAGCTCAGGAGGCTCTGAGTCAAGACCTACTGGCGAAGGGCTTTGCAAGTCTCGTTCGCCCTGCTCAATTATAGGACTGCGCTCTTCATCCTCCTCGTCATAATAGTAGGAATCCAGCACGTCGCCAACAGGGTCTACGTATTCATCTTCCTCGGCAATTTCGGAAGTCTGGATTGTTTCTGGTGAGCCGTCGCGTTCCCGAAGACGGTCTCTCGATGGGTCTCTCGAGTAAAGGCTATTTTGCCGATCACTGGCGATAGAGCTCCGTGCGGTGGCAATACTGCTTCTTTCTGTACCGCTGGTTTCTAGTATACTCGAAGACGCATTGGTCCACCCGGACCTAAAACTGGCCCGTGGCTCTTCGCCGCGAAACGGTCGAGGTGGAGTAGGATAATAGTCGTTGTGGGCCCAATTGGGGGCGCCTCTGTTGGGTTTGTAGGTGCCAGATAAATTAGCGCGCCCGGTGCCTCCATATTGGGCGTAGTCGGGAACAGATGTCACTGATCTTAAGGGAGGAGTTGGTTGGAAGGACTGCTGCGAAGAGCCAGTCATCCCGCGGGGTCTGAAAGGTGAGGCAGGTGACCCAGGCAAATCCTCGTTGGAAGAGTCCCACGACGGCCCAGTCGAGTTGACAGGATTGCTGGCCAGAGGGTTGAAAATGGCGCGAAGATCAGGCGAACGTGGGCCGCTATCTGGGCGAGCCATTGTATGGGCCATTATTGGGGACATTGGGCCTTGTCCCATTCCAGCTTGGATGTCATTAAGAGAGGAGGGTATGGCAGCATGGCGGAGGAGGGAAGGAGCTCGCTGGCGTTGGGCGAATTTGGGGGAAGGCAGTGCCGCAAGCGGGAGGGACGGGCTGTCTGCAGGCGATGGGCTGTAGACGGGGTGCTCGTATGGCGGCGCGTCTGCTGTGTCCATCTGGAGCTGAGCTGGCTGCTTGGACCGATGTAATCCGAATCCCCTCTTCGCCGCGTACGGCATCTGCGGTTGCGGAGACGTTGGGGGAGTGTATTCGGTAGTGGGTGACGTGTAGGGAGCGTGTGGCTCTGGGCTCCTGTCAGCATCAGCTACGGGCGAGACGCCTGTAGCGACACGTAGAAGAGCGTCGCCCATTGTGTGGTCAACGGGTGCAGAATGTGGTGGTGTAGGTCAGCGGAACAGGCGCTCATTCGACCGGAGAATAGGACAGCTCGGATTTGGTGATTCGCGGTAACATTCTCGGGTGCGAGTTGCAGGCTACGAAACGAGGGTGAGTGGTTGTCGTGAAACGGCGCGGATTGGTGTCGAGCCTGTGGAGAGCCTGCTCTGGGGCGTGGCGGTGATGGCGGCGGCGGCGGCGGCGTTGGCAAGCAAAAAGCAGTCGGGGCAGTGAACGGGTAAAGTGAAAGAATGAGGTCGGGTTCGAAGGATAAGGAACGTGGTGTGCCGCACTGGCGCGGGTGCAATCAGACGGTGGTGAGGAGATGAGTGCGGCCAAAGTGTAGCAGGAAAGTCTCCTTCAGCTGCAGCGCCTGGATCCGTCCGTCACTGACTCTCTGCCAAGACGCGGCGCTTCCCTCATCCCCGATTCCTGTAAGCTGGGAGGTCGCGGGCCGGTAGGAGCTTGGTGGACCTCTGTGGGCTTGTCAGAGGAGTTCGTTACTTTGACATGCAACGGCACAAATTAGGAGAGTTGCATAAGCGCTGCAACAGGTACCGACGGCCGGCAGCCTCGCGACATTGACGCGCTCCCGGCCAATCAGCCGCGGGCAGACTATTGAAACACGGAGATCACAGCAATTACCAAGCAATACACCTTGTACAAGATTACCTCGTCTGTCCGCTCGCTCGATGCATGGCGAGCAGGACGAGCAGCTCCCAGGGCGGCTCTCTCGGATTACATGATGCACTATTTGCTTTGCTGGAACACTTGCGAGGGACTTCTGAGGCGCGTGCCACACGCTTTGTTGCGCCTGACTCGCTAGCACCGCGCCCTTGGCCCTGCACTCACAGCCTCCAAGCTCTCACCCGAAGCGAACAAACTTGGATGGTCGACCTGCCTAGGACATAGCAATCTCAGATAGGAAGTGCACTAGGCGGTGGAAGCCTTTCTCGGGCTTCGAGAAGGAAATTTTCAGGTCCCCCCTGGTAATATGCTGCGGCTCGCTTCTGAGAGCACTGGCATGGGAGATTTGAACATGACGACATGTTGCGGTTTGAACTCATCTTATTTGGTGAACCTGAGTAAGTCTACCCTGCATTAATCGCCCGATGCCTGGCTAAGTCGTGCGTGCATCGCGATCTGCAAAACATTGTATGCTTCTTCGCCCACACCGGTCAAGACGGGTTCCGTCCGCATGCAAATTTCGCCGAACGCCAAAGATGCAAAATGAATATGTATCCGTCAAGCTCTGTGCTGCCCCAACCGATGCCCACGTCCGCCTGGCCGGTAAAGGACCCGTGAGACCCCTCACTTGGCGTAGCGCTTGACCCAGTCCTTTGCGTTCTTCTCAAACTCCTTGCGGTTCTCCCGGTACTCGTTGGCGATGGACGGCTCAATCGCGTCGTCCGGGTTGGGCTCGATGAGCAGCGTCTGGATTAGGCGGAGCACCGACACGACCTTGTTTGGCGGCTTCCACTCATCGGCACGCAGCAGACCCAAGCACATGGACCCCTTGTCGTCGTTGCTGACGTTGGGGTGGTAGATCTTGGTTCGGAAGCTGACGACGGGTGGCTTGAAAGGGTATTCGGTCGGGAAAGTAATCTCGAGCTTGAAATGCCCGCCCTGCATAGCTGTTAGCAGGCGCTACCGAGAGCGCACGGAAGGCGCATGGATCAGACAATCCAACATACCGCGTAGGCCGACTGGGCTGGGCCGTCCATCAACACTTCCCACTTGGTCATGTTCTGCTCGTCGAAGTTGATCTTCATACCGGGCGGTGTGTCAGCCATGCACTCGCCGTACTCCTATCGTCTTGTTGTTAGTACACTTGCTTCTGCGCCAGGGCAATTTGGCTTGCCTTCATGATACGCTTCTTCGCTCCGGTGCTCATGGTTGCGATTAGTTGGTGTGGTTGCTCTGTTAAGTTTGGTTGAGACTGTCTACGGCGACGCGGTAGGCAGTGTAGTTGAAGTAGTCAGACAGAAGCAGGCGCCCGCTGTGAATGTGCAGGAAGAGCGACGAGTAAGAATAGAATGCAACAACTTCACTCTCCGTGTAGGTAAGTGGGATGCAGTGGCAGGTGATGGACGTGAAAAGAGGGTTGTAGATGTGGGGAAAGTTGCCTATGGATGACGAGGGACCTTGGATCCTTAGTCAAAGCTCCGCACGCGGCCCGGAAGACGATCGCCTTCACACGTTCTGGTAGCAGGGACACGCTAGAATTCACACGTTGTTCGTTCCATATCTGTCTCTTGTTCGCATCACGTCTTGCTGAACTTCACTCGAGTGTGTGAAAACACGACGACGTCATACCATCACCAGGGAACGGTAGTATCGCTACTTTGCGCCTCATTTGCGAGTGCCGAACATCAAGGTGCATCCCCGTCACCACATCTTACCAAGACTCCCATGTCCTTAATCCACACTTATATCTCCGAGACTTGACATCCTCGACAGTCATCTAGAACACGTGGTTTTGACCTCTTTGACGGGCTAATGTGTTTCACCTTGGACTTGACAGCTGCTAGACGCTTACGACTGGCTTACTGACCGACTGCAAGGCGAAGACCACGATAAGGACCGCGACGCATCTAGCAGCAGCAGCTACAGTCCCTGAACACGTAGGCCACGCATTTGCTCGCTTCACCACTAGGCATAGCGCATAAGCGCAGTATTATAGTTCGGAGCTCTGGACCTACTTCTGCATGTTGTCCCCGACCTGCAAAATCTTCCTGAATCTAGACTTGGGCGCGGTGCATTGCAGGACTGGACATTTCGTCACTCATTGCAGCCACTATCTTCGTGAGTCACAGAGGCCGCCCAGCAACCCCAGGTCACGTTACACCGCGATAGAGACGTGACGCGCACACAACAAACGGTCCGACCAAAACGGCTTTACTTACAAACTTCAGCTCCCTGTCCATGCTAGCTTTTTTTCGCGCCTCGAATCTACGTCGCTAGGTCCAACACACCATATCGCGTGCTATTCGTGGCTCGCTTACTGTCAATCCTCAGAGGAACTGCCATGTTCCACGGTCTTCCATGTTTTCAGAGGGCATCAAATGAGGAGGTGCAAACAATGACGCCTCGCAGCCTGATAGATATCTGCTGCAGCCCAGCATGCAGCAATGGGCGAATAGCAATAGGAGTATGCATGTAACATAGCCCCAGCCTGCCAGCGCTAGTTGTCCAGGCTACAGGGGCACCGACTTGGCATCGTCGGTATTTAACAAGCTGCGACCCCACAACTTGAATCTTTACGCCTCACGACAAGCCTGAGTTCGACAACCAAAGCGTGCTTTATCTTCACCACCAGTGTTGGTAAACTCGCTAAGCTCTTCGGATTTTCAACGACTTTTCTCCCCCGAAAGGTTTGCGAAATCTGAGAGTTTCCGGAGCTCCCATTTCTCTCATATGAACGCTGCGTCACACTAACCTGTCCACTCTTTACGAGAAATTCCGTCGCTCGCTACTTCGATCTCTCTCTTCGGTCAAGATGTTCGGCAAACGCTCTTTCGCTAGCTCGAAGGAGAAAGACCGTTCAGGCAAGATCACCAAACAGCCGAAGAGATCGTTCCGCGATGCGTCTAAGCAGAAGGTCATGGCCGAGAAGCTGGATACGCGCAAGGACAGTCCAATGATGGATGGTGGCTCACCAGCGCTCACCTCTTCCATCGTGACAGTCATCGTTGGTTCCGACCAGCGACTGTTCGCCGCGCATGAAGATGTATTAAGTCACTCTCCGTATTTTGCTGAACTGCTGCGGGGCCAGTTCTTCGAGTCCGCTAATCGCCGCATCGATCTGCCCACGGAGGAACCTGAGATTTTCAGTTGTATCCTCGAGTATTTGTACAAGGGCGACTACTACCCACGCCTTGTCCAAGACAAGCGCCGCCAGACCTGGATGCTCGAAGGTGCAATTGCCTCACCCGACCCAAACAAACCCGGCGACCGCGCAGCTGCTGTCGAGCCAACTTTCTTCCACTCCGGCGTAGGAGACGTCATTCTCCGCGACACAGCAGTCTACTGTGCAGCTGATCGCTACGGCCTCGAAGAGCTCAAGAAGCTCTCTCTGCGCAAGCAGGGCCTGCAGAGCGGGATCGAGGTCGGAACCATCTTGCGCAGCGCTCGCTACGCGTACGAGAATACGCCGGATAGCGACTCGCGGCTGCGCGCTCATTACCTCGCTCTGATTATCCGCAGTCGGAAAACTTTCAAGCGTAGTGGCACCATGCAGATGGAGATGGAGATGGGGGGAAAACTGTTCTTTGACCTGTTCGTGGCTATGTGCAATCATGTCGATGATCTTGTGGACGCGAGGTACGCCTTGCGCCTCTCTGTTCTACCCTCTTTTGAAGATTCTTGCATATTGTGATGTTGATCTCGTACTGACAATCCGGCAGCGCCTCAGCCCGCGGCACTCCTAGGACCATCTAAAGACACTGATTCGCACACCCACTTACCCGTCACCGCAACACCCGCAAACAAACACACCTCGCATACAACCCCGGAGTACACACCAAGTTGGAAACCATACCTTACTCCGCTCGCACATCCAAATTGCCGACCAGCGACAAAACGTGAAAACAACCAAAAACATTCGGCGTACCGTTGTATCATCCCAACTCATCTTATCTCTCTTGCTCGCTCTCTTTTACTAGTGGAGTTTGCTTACCCCTATCGCGTTCCCCCTGATCCTTAATTCAACGATATCAACGAGCTCTTCCCCTCTCTGCTTGCGGAGAGAGTACACGACGACGAAACTGTGTTTCCTTTGTTTTGTGCTTTAGGGAATCAAGCGCTTGTTGTATGAATACCAAGGAAAAGAAGGGACATTCGTTTTTGGAAACATGGTGCTGCGTGGATCAGGAAGACATCGTGCTGGAGAACACCACTCTCTGGTGGAGACGTGTTCGATGCGGTGACAGATTGATCGAGACCGCTCGAAAGGTTCTGACTGACTGTGGAGGATATCTTAGTGGTGGCAATAATGAGAAAACCTTTGGCCGCCGCTAATTACTGCGCTGATGCTGATGTGATATGATGTCCAACTTGACCATGTTTACCACTCTTCTCACGGGAGTATCCATCCTCTACGTACCCACCTCAAAGGCACCATCAACCAAGCTCCAGAACTCCTCAATAATTTCCTTTTGTCCTTCACCCCCTCGTACAGCAAGATACCTCTGCCCCTCAACCTCTGGATTCCAGTTTCCCGGGTTTGCATCAACCACCATGCCGCCGGCTTCCTTCAAGATAACCCACCCAGCACAAACATCCCATGCCCAGCATCCCGCTTCCCAGTAGATGTCCAAACCTCCACTCGCAACCCCACACAGATTCAGCGCCGCCGAGCCAAATGATCTCAACCCATGTACCATGCCACCCCCATTTTCCTTTGTGGCTGCCAGCTTCTTGAAAGTCTCACTCTTGACCTTGAAGTCATTCCCGCTCCGGTCGCTGCCCCACTCCACAGCAACCAAACAGGTATTCAGTGTCTCCAGCGGCGTTGGTGGTGATAGTGGTAATTTGGTCGTTTGATTCAGATACGCGCCTTGTCCTTTTATGGCAGAGTACAAAGTTTGTGTGAATGGGTTGTACACGATTCCTACAGTAGGCTCACGCTCTATCGCTAGACCGAGTGAAATGCTAACATAAGGGTATCGGTGCACAAAGTTCGTCGTTCCGTCGATGGGGTCACAGATGAATGTCGGTGCTGCGTTAAGTTTGTCGCCGGGCTTCTGGAAATTGGTGTTCTAGATCAGTAGCTGTCTCATATGCAGTTCGTACGGAAGCATTACGTATGTTTCTTCGCCCATGAATTCGTAGTCTGGGTACTTCTCGCGGAGGGATGTCGAAATGAGGTTCTCGACGGCGCGATCAGTCTCGGTGACGAGATCGACCGCTGCAATCCAATTTAGTTAGTACTGGTCGTTTTGATAGTACAGATTCCCACTTGAGCGATCGCTACGTACAGTTCTTCTTCGACCCTGAGCCTTGAGTTGTGGGTTTTGCGGAGACGATGCGTTCGCCAGCTTGTTTGGCGATAGAGATCATGAAGTCGTGGACTTCTTGGAGGTTGACGCCGGCCATCTTGGATATCGATCGGTTTGTTCTAACAGTTTGCGATTGGAGCTTGATAAATTGAAAGTAGACTTTTTTTGGTGATGTTGTAGCTGCGCTCGATAGCTTTCGAACGTCAGAGCTACCTACGTGCCCCTCGGTGGGGCGGCCTGGAGTTGTGTATGCAGGGTCCGCCACGTGGGGAAACAGCAACTTTTAGCGGTTGACGTTGGAATTCCTAACACACTATTTTCGCGAAGCACTAAAAGCTGGTCAAAAGATGTAGGAGTATTGTTAGACAGTGATCACGCACGAGTACTCAGCTTGAGGTGCAACATCAACTGCTAGCCACACGACTACATGAAGCGGGAATGAATGCTGACACTCGGTAGAGGACAAATAGAGAAGAAGCATGATTTGAGCCTTTGCATTGTCGAAGAAAGCACATACTAAGCCGATAGTATGATAGCCCGACAAACGAATAGCGACCGTAGCCAGCACACCTGGGGAACACCAAACTCCAGCCCATATATACAGCCAATTGAATCCCCCACTCCTATGTACACTTCAACATTCCCTTCCAGATCTAGAATCCGTATCCAAGCCAGCCGATAGTGTTCGAGTACACACTTAGATTGTCACTCCACTTGGCCTTGTCGACTCCATCAACTGTAACCATCCATTCACTACCCACCTCACTCAGTGCAAAAGCCTGCACACTGCTAGCACCCTCGATAGAAAAGACACGACTCTGGCAGTTGCGGAATCCATTCGGTGCGTCAGCACTTGAACATCCGACGTTGTAGTTGCGGAAGAAGGAGTACAAGCCGCCACCGTAGATGAGCACGTTCTTGGATCTGAGCACGCGGAGGCCATAGGCTGATGCACCAGATGGGTAGACGGGGTCCGAGAAAGCGTCGGACCTGCCGTAGGGCTGGTTGGAGGCATCAGGTGTGGGCATATAATACGGGGTTTCCGTTTGGATGAAGCCCGCGAAGATGTTCGATGCGTCGTTGAACTATCTACTTGTTAGCTTTTGCTTGTATTGCCATGTTACAGGATTGAGAGTGACTTACTTGGTACTGGTATAGCGCATGATGCTCCACGCCGTTAGCCCATAGCCACACGTTTTGCGCTTCGATATGCAGACCGCGTCCGGTGAAGATGGAGATTTGTGTGGATCGTGCATCGTCCAAATCATGATCTGCTGTCCAGAACCAGTTGTTCTCGAAATACGCTCCGTTCGCGCCCTTGGTAACGTGCACGTTGGTATGCGCAGCCATACATTGCTGATTGACGGATCCAACAGTGGCAGGGCATTGAGCAACCTGCAGATTGGTACCTTTGGAACCTCCGATACGGGTGTGAACATCCCAGACACCGGAGCCACGGTCGCTGTTGAGGTTGTATTGGATGACAATAGCTCCTGGAGTGGCACCTTGGGTTTGCACAATCATATCAGACCATTCGATGTGACCGCTCTCGCCGGGTTTGCCAATCTGCATGATGGGTACAGGGCTGTCTTTGTTTCCGAATGTGGCACCTGAGCCCATGATAGCAGAGAAGGTCTCACCGACCATTCGGGAGCCTGGCGGGACGTAAATGGTGTTTGTGACCCTGTAAACGCCATGTTCGAAGAAGAGAACCTACAAGGATGGTAGAGTTAGTATCTGGAAAAGAGATAAAGTGTAGTACTAAAGCGATTACGCACCTTGTTTTGAGCAGCGGCCCTGGTGACGGCATCCTGCACAGCCCTGGTGTCGTCGGTACGACCGTCACCTGTGGCTCCACTACCACGAGCACTGATGAAGTCACCAGTACCAAGGTTCTCGTATTGCGGCTTCGACTTGGAATAGTACTTGCCACCATCCAAAAGACTTCCTGGTCGAGCGACAGGAGAGATGTTTCCCTGGAATTTCTCTGGACCGTTCGCATTGGGAGCGTACTTGTTGCCCTGACCCCAAGCTTGGATAGTGAGCGTTCCACCTGGGAGGACAGTAGCTCCGTTGCCTACAACAGCGTTTGGCACGTTGTTGAGCTTGATGTTCTCGAGTATCAGCTGGCCAGCACCAATAGGCTGACTGGTCCTTGTCCACGCCATATCGACAAACTTCTGACAGTTGGTGATCTCAGAGTCGATAATGACAACAGAGCCGACCTCGAGTTTGTTGGCGGCGGCACCATTGCTCATGGAGAAGGCGGTTCCACAGTCGCTAATTGAAAGACCGGAGTACAACCAGCCCCAGTCCCAGATCTGAGAGATACCGGTGACAGCCTTGGAGATCTTGACATTGCGCATGGTGAACTGCTGGTTTCCAATGTTCATACCATATAAACCACCTTCAATATCAAGGTCAGCCATGTGGCCACCAGATCCGTTCTCAACGAAGATACCAGCATGTACCGAGTTTGACGCCTGGGTCATGCGGATCTTGACATTCTGAATAGTTGTAGCTTGCGAGGCAGGCCAGTGGATACCTTGGAAGCCACTGGTAGGTGCAACAGCGGTGCCATCGATGACCAAATTACGGATTTGTCGTAGGAAGATGTTGGTTGACGTCCAGCCAGCGTTACCGTTGCTGCCATAAGGACTAGCGTCGATGAGAGCAAGAGCTTGGAGAGTAGGAGCAGCCTTCAAAACAGGGAGACCTCGAGGGTTACCGATGAGTTGTGTCATGTAATAGAAGATGATGGGTTTGCTGATGAGGTAGGTTCCAGAAGGGATGTAGACCACGGCTGGGGAATCAGTGGCCGAGTCACACACGCCGGGACCGCAACGGTTCCCGTCGGAGATAGCACGGTTGATTGCATCGGAATCATCGGTAACACCGTCACCTGTAAGAGCGTCAATGGTATGTTGGAACACGAAAAGCAAAGTGACTTACCCTTCGCGCCGTATTCCTTGACGTTGCGGAAGACTTTGTAAGCGCTATTACCGTTGAAGGCAGCTCTTCCGTTGCCGGAGAGATCATTCAACCAGTATCCATCTGTGATAGCAGCAATTCCTTGGATGCTGCTTATGTTTGATGCAGGCTCAGTATCATTTGATACTTGTCTGCTAAACCGGGCTACGTAATGTCAGCCTTAAGTTGTAAAGGGGGGAGATATTTGCTTACATATAGCAGCACCCTGAATACCGACTGCACCGAGGCAGGCGATCAAGGAGGGTAAGTGCATGGTCGTAAGAATGTACCAGTAGACAATCCTATGTACAGTAGAAACACCAAGAGGAGGTGTACAAAGGAGTGTAGAGTATAGTAATAAAAAAGAGGTCTCAGGAGGGGAGATGATGATGTCTATTTAACACCTCCGTTTGTTTACTACCGCCCCTCTTGAGTGATAGGAGAAGATCCATACACCCACGCGATCAGTTAAGGATCTGCCCCTACGAAGCCTGCCGACTGGCTAACGAGCAGCATCCGGTGATGAGGAAACCTCACCGACTGCCACTTAGAAGGTCATAAGGACCTACCGCATACTGACTCACTAGGCGGCTACCCCCGTTGCCGTTTGAAGGGGTTACATAGCTCATTTCGGTTCACAGTTCGAGATGTCTTAGTCTGAGTAACGTAGTCTGGGGACTGGAAGAGCGCGTACTTACACCCTTCCCCTTCAAGCCAAATCTCCGAAGAATATTTTGCTTTGTTTAGCCATTTGGCAAGCTTAGTCCACCTTTCCATTTGTCGCAATCTGTCGCTATGATGCACAAAAATTGCAGCTTTCACCAGAGGTTGAATGGTAGCGGATACTGAAATGCAACATGCCTTTCGACATACGCCTTGAGTAAGCTGCAAGCAGAGAAGGAGCTGTGATGAGACTCAGGGGATTTACAGCTAACCTTGATAGGCACTGGTCATCGGGTCGGCCCTACGCATATTTCTTCTGTGAAGTGCTGTCCAGTGACAACGCAAGCACCGATTAAAGCATGTGATGAACACTAATCCTAAGACCAGAGCGAACGTCTCTGCGATTGGCTCCCCGGTCATGAATGCTAGAACCCCGGGTTTGCGCCATCTACCGTAGTTCGACGGCGACGCCTGAATGTGGGGTAGT
>Ga0058698_10000185_pt1 | contig 36704 bp, 20 predicted proteins | sample AgamicAsSfe_FD_67288 | JGI IMG/M metagenome (GOLD analysis project Ga0058698, IMG submission 67288) | Agave microbial communities from Guanajuato, Mexico - As.Sf.e | ecosystem: Host-associated > Plants > Phyllosphere > Phylloplane/Leaf | place: Guanajuato, Mexico | collected 2012-05-30
TTGTATAACTTGAGGCCTACTACGCAAGTCATGCTAGAGTTGGTCATTGAGGAGGTAATGCTTGACTACTGATTAACCTCTTTCACGTGCACGATCGCTGACGCTCAGAAAGGCGGGTACACGTTTCACTGAAGACGAACTACACGACATTCTAGCCATTACCCAACAGGTCTTCGATGAGGAGGAAGGCAATATTCCCGCTGGAGTGGAGAACATGGAGATGCCGAAGATTGCTAACAAGCTGCTGGGTGCTAACAAGAAGAGGAGAAAAGCTAAGAAGAAGGCTTGAGCTTGCTCTCAATGAGCAGTAGATGGGCGCTTGCAAAGGATGAGTAGATGGATGAAGGGGTCGGAACCACATGGCAGATTGATTGAACATTAATCAACGATACATCACCATGCACGTATACAGCCAACACGATTGAAGTTTATGAACATGTGATTGTATGCTACCAACTGGCGGGTATCCATCCACCGCATCCCCATCATGCAACGTAAAAGGACTTGGAAAGATAAAACTACAGAAGCCCGAACCCTGATGCGCCACTCGCCTGAACATAGCAAGCTCAAACCCATACAACGCCGTACCCTCTTTTGTAAGAACATGGCTACAGATACATAAGTCTCCGTGGGGTTGCGACGCATCTAGTCCTTGCTCTTCTTCTTTTTCTTCTTCTCTACCTTCTCGTCACCATCGTCGGCTTTCCGCTTCTTGCTATCCTTGGTCTCCTTTCCGGCCTTCTTTGCCTCCTTGGCAGCCTTCTTCGCTTCCTTGGCCTCGCGCTTTGCGGCTCGCTCAGCTTTTCGTGCCTTCTTGGCCTCCTTCTCCGCCTTCTTCGCTGCCTTGTCACCCTTTGCGGCAGGCTTGTCTTCAGAGCTGGAGTCGGATGAATCCTCAGCGCCGTCGGCATCTGCCATCTCCTCGTCACTGTCAACCTCTTGTACCAGCTTCTTGGGTGTACCGTTGGTCTTGGCGGACTTTGACTTCTTGGGTGCAGGCGCATCGGCAGCTGGCTCATCACCAGTAAGACCGTCAGCGTCTGGGTTGTACTTCCGTGCCTCCTTGACCTCCCACTTCTTCTGTCCAAGTGTTGTCTGGTTTGCATTTCCGGCAGGAATGCTCTTGAGCGGCTTACCCTCAAGGGCGCGTAGTCTCCTCTCAATGGTGAGACGTGCGTCGCGACCGAGCTGGGACTTCTCCTCTTCAGTGGGCTCCTTGGAGGTGTCCTCGGATGAGACGCCCCAGGTGCTGAGGGCGTCGACGCGCAGACCCAAGGCGGACTTGGCAGCGAGCATACGGGCAATCTTGCCCTTGTTCTTTCCAGTAGCTTGGCCAATGAGGGATGCGTGGTAGATGAGCTGGTAACATTAGTACAGGCAAAATACGTTGGGGAGGTCAAATACATACACCGTACTTGGGTGTGTCGTGCTTGGTCTTCAGGGCACGGAAGAGGGCCTTCTCAGCACCGAGAATCTGGATGGTAGAACCAGGCGACTTGGCGAGGTTCATAAGGGATCCAGCATGGGCAATGAGGCGCGCACCAACGAGCTCGCCAACAAGAGCTGTCAGGTTAGGAGCGAGTGCCTGCATACGGTTGGACAGGTAGCTGCCGAGGTTTTGACGGTGCTCGGTAAGGTCGACAACCTGCTCGGCAAGAGCAGAGGTCGCCTCCAAATCTTCGTCTGTGATCTCGGTACCCATGGAGATCTCTGCAGCGGCCTTGACAGCCGCCTCAATCTCTTCGGGCAGAATCTCAGAGAGGTCGCTCTCACGCGCGTTGGTTCGGAAACCCATCTTAAGAACAACGCGAGAGTAGGCAAGGTTGTCGTTGAGAACTGCAGCAATAGTCAGTAACGTGCTCGTGAAGCGGTGGACGTCGGGCACTACTGAAACTTACTCTTGGCGAGTTCTGGGAAGTGCCAGCCGTACCATTCCTTGACGCGCATGGCGTAGGTGTTCAGCTGCTTGTCGAGCACATCGAGCGATGCGATGGACTGGATGATCATGGTGTCGACCTTGTCGGGCGAGAAGCGCAACTTGTGTCTCGACAGGGAATGGGCAAGACCAAGCCTGGTCGCGGCCTCCTCAGCGGGGAGTAGGTCGGGAAGGAGCGAAGTCAGGTTTTCGCGGATGGCACGGAATACATCTTGAGTGGAAGAGTCTGACACTGTCTTGAGGGAGAGACCTGGGAGTTGCGCAATCGAGTTGGAGAGCTTGGGGTCGGCAACGGCCACTTGAGATATGTTAGCTGCGACGTTCTGTTCGCCATGTCGGAGTATGCGTACAAGTGGCTTTGGTCTCATCCTTCAGATCCTCCAAAAGAGACGACAGCATAGGCGTGACTTTTCCATCGTGGAGCGCAGCGGCCTGCTCGAGAGCGTCGACGGCGCTTCCGAACTTTGCGAACTTCTTGAGCTTGAGCTGCTCGACAATGTCTGAGGACTCTTTGCTGTCTGCGCCCAAGAGCTTCTTGTCCTTGGACTTCAACAGGACATAGCCTGCCGAAGTCTCGGAGAGGATGAAAAGACCCATTTTGCGAGTGGTCGGTCGTGGGGTAGGTCCAATGGCGATCGCGAAACGCAACTACCCTCCGTGGTGAATTTGGACGTGGTGTGGGAAGTCGCGATGGGAGTTGTCGCAAGCTCGAACAGTGCGGAATCCCAGCTCGAACTTTTTCCTGAGCTCGGGCCAACAGCCCAGCGCTAACCCTCGAACGCACAAGCTCTGTTTCTGGTAGCTACAGCAGTGACGAACGCCAGGCACAGGCAAGCGAAAGCGACGCTGCTGGGCCATTGAGCTTGTGAGGGCTGCCATGAACTAGCCACTTCCATCCCCAACATTGCTCGCCGTAATCCAAATGTCCTCTGGCGGCGAGCGCAAAGTCTCGGGCTCCCTGAGCCGCAGCACAAGGGGCACAACGCCGCGCCTCGCTGACCTGGGAGAGTCCCCGCGAACACCCATTCTACGAACCATCTCATCCTCCTTCGGCTCACCTGGCGGCTCCTTCCGTACCGAAGACGAATACGTCGTGATTGAAGTCGGCTCACGCTTCGTGCGCGCCGGCTTTCCCGGCGAGAGCGCCCCGCGATGCACCCTCCCGTTTGGGCCCGACGACCAGCGCAGGGTGGGCGACTACAGGCAGTGGGACCCCCAATATACGCACAAGAGAAGAAGGCGGAAGCGGGGTCTGGACTGGGGGCACGAGTATGAGCTCTACCGGACGGACCTGAGCAAGGTCGACTTGGGGCTGGTCGAGGACAAGTTCGAGCGGGCAATGCGAGAGGCGTACGGCAAATACTTCTTGCTCGACACGAAGCCACGCCGCGTGCTACTTGCAATGCCGCCCCGCATGCCGCATGCACTCATGTCGACAGTTCTCGATGTGCTGTTTACGAGCTTCCAAGCCCCCAGCATCACCCTCATGTCCACGCCAGTGCTGTCGACCGTGGCAGCAGGATTACGCTCAGCATTGGTTGTGGACATTGGCTGGGCCGAGACACTGGTGACCGCAGTTTGCGAGTATCGCGAGGTAGCTGAGATGCGCAGTGTACGAGCAGGCAGGCTATTGAGCGAGGAGATGGCGAAGCTACTCAACGCCGAACTCGACGATGCTGAGCCAGGCCCTACCAAGGCAGACGTATCTTTTGAAGAGGCAGAGGAAGTCCTTACGCGCGTCGGATGGTGCAAGCCTGTCCCTAGATCGAACCGAAGAACCGTATACTTTCCTGCACGAGAAGCGCCTGTGCTAGAGGAGTTTGAAGACGCTGTCGAGTCACCGCCACCTACTGTCACCATACCTTTCCCGAAACACACCCCTCCTACCGAACTCACCATATCGTTCGCATCACTAGCCAAGCCTACCGAGAATGCTCTCTTTGCACCAGAGTTAGCCATACACGAGTTCGACGACGAAGACCTTCCGCTGCATCACCTCATATACCGCGCCCTTGTCCAGCTGCCCATAGACGTCCGTCGACTATGCATGTCGCGCATCGTCATAACAGGCGGCGTGTCCAACTTGCCCGGTCTCAAGACGCGCATACTGAAGGAGCTGGATGCTCTGGTACAACTCAAGGGCTGGGACCCAGTCAAAAGCTATGGGAAAGCAAGCGCGCGTCGCGAAGAGAAACTCCGAAACCAGAGGGAAGATGTGGAGATGCGCCGACAAGAAGGCGAGGATATGTTCCCCTCGTCGCTCGATGCGAATGCGCCCCCTGCCCAACTACCCGCAGCGCTTCAATCGCCCCAAGAAGATCCTATAGACACAAAGTTCGCTCAGATGGCGATACGTCACGGTCCGCCACCTGCTAGCTTGGTTGGTGGCACCATCAGAGGCGTAGATACATTAGGTGCGTGGGCAGGTGCAAGTCTGATAGCACAGCAGCGCATCAAGGGCATCGTCGAAGTCGAACGCGAAAAGTATCTCAAAGATGGTTTGCAAGGAGCCACAAGAGAGAAGGACGTCTCTGTAATCGCACAGAGGCAGAGCATGGGCCCTGGACTTTCTACCAAGGGCGGAGAGAGAGCTAGCTGGACTCTAGGTGTGTGGGCATGAACCGCGTGCGAACTGTTGTTGAGCATACTGTTCCTTTTTGATACCCCTTCAATTGTCTCTCTTCTCTGCATTATTGATCCGTCTTCCTTTCAATACATTTGTCCCCTCAGAGTACGAGACTACTGCTACAGCAGGCGTCTGGCTGCACATTGCTACTGTCAGATACACAGGATCTAAGAAGTCACTGTGACCATGTAGGTGTCTGAATATGCATATCCTCATCTCAACAATTCAGTCTGGTATTCAAGCGAGTCGAACATACCATTGACCGCTCTCTCCTGCAGCTCTCAGCCTTGTTTCGGTCTGCTAAATCGCATGTGGCTAGCTGCCCGCGATCTGACCCAATGGCGATCAGGCTTCCATCTACCTTACGTCGCCTCGCTCTGTCAGTGGTCCTTGGCATTTGGCTTGTAAGGCCATCAGGCATCTCTGAAAGTCCGTAAATCCTCAGGTCCTCAGATCGTAAGGTACGTATTTGTGCAAGCCATCTCCCTAAGCAACGCTTCAACTACGATGATTGGTTATGGCAGAGCGTTATAGACCTCGATGCCCACGCTCGTAAGCTTTCTCGATGTCCTCCTCGTCCTTCCTGCCTTGTGCTTATTATGGCTACCCGAGATACCAATGGTCCTTCGACTTATACTATTCCTCTACAAGCTTCCGAAGGACTTCCATCTTTACGTCCAGGGACCAATGCTGCTCCGGGTGCTCACGTCCTTCCATATGGAGTTACACATGCACAGGAAGAATACCCAGCTCTGCGCCAAGACTTCGACTTCGTTGACCCCCCGCACGCTCCTCTTGCATCCGCATTTGATGTTGATGCGTTCATAGCATCATTTGATTTCACTGACGCCGGCAATTTCGACGATTCAAACTCACCTCCACAAAAAGCAACTGCGCAGTCTTGGGCCAACAATCTTGAGGCTGATCCTGGTCCAGTACGACAGTCTGTCACGCAGCTCACAGGGAAAAAGAGGACAATTTCTTTGTCTTTGCCTTCGGACATTGTAAACAAGGTTTGCATATCAGTCCGCACTGAGGAGGCATCACTAATGTTGTTCATTATAGCGGCGAAAAAGCACCCGCAAGTCATTCACATCTCAAATCGAACAGCCAGCATCATCATTCTATGGCCTTCCAGCGGACCAACTTGTGACATCACAACAGTCCCCACATGTCTTGCATACCAATGTTCATTTGCCAGAGTCACAATCAACGCCCTCAACCATGACAGAAGAGGTTCAGAAACCCAAGCGCAGCCTACAATGTGCATTCCGGAAAGCTCAGGCAAAACTGGGTTTGCCTTATACATGTACAGCAGCCCCAGTTACTACGGTATCTGCTGTCCGAACGCATTTAACCCGTAGGCTACCCAAAGGAAGGCCTCCGCACTTACCCTTCCTCAAGCTTTGCACAACCTGTAACGAAGACTTACTGGACGAGCACGAATTCGAGGCTTACCATGGCAAAGACGGCCTCAAATGTGAGACCCCACGGCAACAGCGCAAGGGCGATACGGGGCAACAGGAGCAGTATGATATTTTGTGCTCCAAAGTGGAGACCTACATCATCACCCAAGGAAACCAAAGAAGTTCAGCAAACTCCACCACAGCCGAAACTGACGCTACGCTGTTGAGCTCAATGCCAATTTTACATGATCCAGACCTTACTCCAGAGCTCCCTGTGTCGACTCAGGCTTCAGATACAGTAGCTGAGCCTCCTAGCTCACCGCTTCAATGCAAAACGTCTTCATACTCACGCAAGGCAAAAGATAACGTAAGTGCCTGAAAGCTTACTTGCAATTGCACTCTGACCGACATTAGTAGCCTCTAGAGGAAGACCAAAGGCCACCGCTGCTTATGGGGCCTGACTTGTGCATGGCCGATAGTCATAGTGGCACCGATGCCAGCGCGGGAAGAGCAGCGTACCAACGCGTATCCAACGTGGATGGATCCATGGACGAATCCACGCTGACCGAACGTCCTGGCGTGGGTTTTGCAACATGTGAATGTATCTCATCCCACGACATAGATCCGATATCCATGGTTGATTCCATGCTGACGGTGCGTCCTACGTCGCTGCATGAACCGAGCTGGAATCCGTTGTCCTTATCTCACAAATCTACACATCCCGCCCAGTTCTTCGATCACCCAGCCTTCGAAATACGGCTGGCAACGCCACCAGCACACATTGTTCCCTCGGTGTCTTTCAGCGAAGACTCGTGGGATTCATCTGTACAATCCACAACGGCATTACAGTCCGAAACCAGTACCACGTCCTCCTCCACTGCCTCATCCGAGATATATTGCGATATAGATGACTGCTGTACCGCATTCAGTGGTGTTCACCGTAGGGGCAACTTAGCAAGACACCAGCGGCTCAAACATTCGAGTAGAGTCTATGTTTGTGAGAACGCTTCGTGCGAGAGAGTGTTCAATCGGCAAGACGCCCGACTTAAGCACTACAGAAAGTATCACCAACAATTAGCTAGGCCGTACGTTGCTCGCCCTCAGACAAGACATGCAAACAAGGAACAATATTTAGATTTCATGAGTTCCGCTTCAGGTTGACTTGTATGTAGATGATGGGACTTGTTAGCTGTAAAGAAATGTCATCTTCTACTTGAGTATCTCTACTACCAATCTCGCTTCACTTCAGAAGCCTCAATATCCATATATGCTTTCCCATGTGCCTTGGATCGAACCTAAGTCACAAATTCCTTGTAGTTTTAGGAACTGGTAATTTAAAGGAGTTCTGGAATCTGTCCCGATTGCAACTGGTTTAAGCGACGCATTTACAGCACGATGATTGAGGAACATCGAGTTACTGTGGTCATTTCTGATGTCTCCAAGTATAGATGGATATGTGCCGTTACGGCACCTTTCTTTCTGCATCTTGAAGCCTCGAAATCCTCACTCAGGCTATTTTGGCTCTCCTGGTCAAGTGTGGTAGTCATACTTGACGCGGTCGAGTCCTCCAATGATGCACAAGGATTCTAAGCGAGGAGAAATGATTCTGAGGGTTAAAGAAAGTGAACCTTCAGGGCTAACGAAAGGAGCTTTGCAATCATGAAAGGCTCAAAAGCAATCTTTTTCCAATTTTCCTAGTAAGCATATCTAGGCATACAGCGTCAGCGTCGTGTCGTTGTTATGAGCCGAAGGACGACACCGACCTTCATCCTCGTCTAGCTGAAGATTGCAGCTCAGGTATCATGACTTCATCATACTATTAGCTCTAGCACTCTCACTCTCCACAATACCCATAACCGCATGTTACCCCCATTCAAGACCACGTCACACTATGCTCTACACTATCTTATGACTGTATCGTAATACAGTGATCACATCGCCAGCTAGTCAGTACACTACCGCCAGCACGTAGGTTAACTTTCTCCTTTCCCTTTCCAAGATTGCCCTGTAGGCCAGAGGATTGGTTATTATCGCCTTTCGTTCTTTATGGACATGGTTTTGATAGAGAGTTGTTCGTAGTACTAGTAAAATCGGAGCTCGAGCGAGAAGAGGAGTCGGAGAATGTAGTTCGGGACTCGACTTTAATAGGGCTGTCTGACGCAGTTACCGTTTGGTTGGAGTGTAGTAGCTTGCTAGAAATATGTGTCAAACAGGTGCCCTGGTTTAGCTAGGTAAGTGTATATGGTCTAGTCCAAAACGCTTAGGTGCTCGTAGAGCCCTCTCTCGTACAAACGAGGTCTCTGAATGCTGACGTTAGGCTGGATTGCGATACGTTGATCTAGGTATTATTAGTTCAGCAGGCCAATTACTCTGTTTCTGGTACACACTGTGTCAATACATGTATACCCACATATGATCGAGATTTTTTCGAGAATAGATACTAGGTGTGAGCAGAACAGAGCTTTCGTGCGCGAAGGGAATAGTGAGGGATGATAGACAGAAACAGTGCATTCGAGAAAGTAAAACATGGCTACAGCATGGAGCGAAACAGAACGTAGGAATTAGTGAGGTTAGAAGAGGACGAAGCAAGAAAGAATGGAGAAGGAAAATGGTCAAATCCTCACAACAGCATTCAGATTCTTTGATTTCATGGTTTCTCTTTTGGATCATTTCCTTTCATTCATTAAGCGGTAGGGTCTCAATCAACCTCTTTCCCGCATCTTCATGCATCAACCATCCTAGTTCCTGATGTTCCCCCGGATGGAGTCATCACCACCGTTGTTGTTGATATAAGTCTGATTCCTCTCCTCAGGTGCGCCGACACCTCCGTGAGCAAAGTCACCCGCCTTGGTAGGTTGACCGTTGGCCTTGATGGAACCACCCTCGTCGAGCGGGATCTCGCGGTTGTTGCCAGCGCCGCTGGCAGCGGAGCCGTATTTTACTTCTGCGCCAGGGAACTTGCCCTCTACGTTTGCGGTGTCGACGCCGGATTCGGTGGCTGTGAAGGAGTAGAGTTAGTCGGTGTTTTTGTGCGATGGGTTGGTAAAGAAGACATACTGGAAAGACCAACGTTGTGGCCCTTGGTAGCGCTATCGCTGCTGAGTTCCTGCTCAGCCTTCTTGGCGATCTCGTTGACGTTGGTGTTCTTGTATTCGGCAGACATTGTGATGTGTGTAGGCTGAAGTAGTTTGGAAATTTGTTGGTGAGGTGTGTATTGGAATCGGAGATATGGGTATCAAAGAAGTTGTGTGTGTGTATTTGATGGAGATCCAAGCCGGAAGGACATGTTATAAAGGTTTTTTACATACTGCTAGCTTTACAGCTCATCGATGATGATGAAAGAGTGGTGGACCCTGATGATGTCACGACGACCTCATAACTGCGGGCCGAGACAGGAAGACCCTTCGCGTTCAGGCAAAGACTTGCCGATTAGTGAAGGGCTGGTAAGCGGGAACCTGAGAACTGTAGGGGCTAGTTGGTAAGTTTGCTGTGGTGGTCGCGTGCTGGTGGGGTGCATTGAAGACATCCAGGTACCGAATCCGAACGATGACGAAACAGATCGTGGAACAAAACATCACACGCTGAAGGAAAACATTTCTGCCAACACACAATGTTGCATTCGTATCGAAATGCCTACCTAAATACGCCGTCGTTTCTCATAAAGCATGAAGTTCGTCCCTCATCAGCCACTCAAGACTCCCTCCAAACTTCATGCCACAGAAACCATGTCGAAGAACGCTATATAAACGCCATGCTCGCAAAGTGATATATGCGCAGGTATGTAAAGCGAATGAAGTCCATATAACCAATGAAAAGCTTTTGCACATCCCAATATTACTACTCTTCGTACTCTTCGTTCATTCAGCAAATGTCACATGCCTAAGCGGTGACCGCTGTTGCAAATTCTTGCTTGGTCGTTGATGGGAAAGAAAACGTGCGTCCCCCTTCTGTCCATTACTTTCGACCCAGCTATTGACTGCAGTTTGCCTGTTGCTGTGGATTACAATGCTGGGTTTGAGATGGTTCGCCTAGAAAATCTCGGAATCAAGACTGCTACGGTAGCTCTCTAGAGACTCTTCATCATCTGTCGTACTTGTTAGTAACCTTTCTCAGTCGATACGTCAAGCAGCATAAGACTCACCAGCGATAGGCTTCCTGCGAACAACGGTATCCGAGTGTTGCAGCGGACTCTGTGGCTGCGGGCTCTTGCTACCCATGGGCCTGGGGCCAGTAACCCTTCGTTGTGGGCTGTCCATGCTAGCCTCGGAGCGGAGGTACTGGCTGCTCGGGCGAGGCGAGGCAGTAGGTGTCATCTTTCGCGTAATGTCAGCATTGTTCGCCATCTTCTGAGGCGTGAGCTGAACTTACGCGATGGCCCCGATCGGTTTCAAGTGAGTAACGCACCTCTGCGATAGGTGCAAGCGGTGTCAAAGCACCTTGGCTACCGAATTCGTTCGGAGAGCTGTACATCTGCCTCGTCTGCCCATAGCCGGCAAGCAGCTGTGGCGGCGGGATAAGAGGACCGTCATCCGGGATCTTGGGAGGCCTGGGTGGGCCGGCTTGTTGCTCCGAAGCAGAGTGTTGGCTGTAGCCATCTGACGAAATTGGTGAGAGGTTGCCAGCATTCTGTTGAGCCGAGATACCAGACATCCGGTTTCGCGCAAGCGATGGCATGCTACCCCACTGATCAAAATCTGGAGACCCTATGCTTGAACGAACAGGATTGTAGATTTGTGCTTGGCTCTCCAGTTGGTTCTGGTGACGACCGGTTGGCCCGGGTCGCGGCTGAGGGTGTTGCAGATTCAGCGAATTGCGATGCGCCTGATACTTGGGGTCTTCCATCTCGTACTGATGCTCCTCTGGGATAAGAGGCGATGGAGAGCGTAGAGAGCGCGCAGAGCGGACGGACGCCTGATCGTCCCTAGCCAGCGAAGTGTTGGAGCGAAGCCTATCGTCACCATGCTGCTGATACGGCTCGTCGTCATCGTAGTAGTCATCCAAAGAAGAAGACCTGGAGTGTGTGGATTGTGGTCGCCTCTCACCAGACACACTGTTGCGCGGCAGACTCTCAGGGTTGGTAGAAGAAGTTGTCTTCGACCATCGAGAGATCTTGGGGATACCGAAGATGGATGATGAGTTGGACTTGTGCTTGCGCTTCGGTGTGGTCTCATGGCTTGAGTCCCGTGTCGACTTTGAAGCTTGTGGGGGAGTACCCAAAGATCGACGCTTGTCTGGGAAAGCTTCCTGAGTTGGCGTTGTCATGCGCTCAGTGTTTTCGTATTGGGGATTGCGCTCGTCGTACTCCTCGTCGCTCTCCTCTCGCACCGTGCTTATACGGTTTGTTGGCACAACATCAAAGCCGGAGTGAAGATCTTGAATGCGCCGTGATGAGGAAGGGTTAGAAAAGTAACCCGACTGGTCGGGAGAAGGCGCAGTGTTGGCACGACCTTCTGGCTCATAGCCTGCGTCATCGCTTGCTCGCAGATTCTCGTACGAGTTGAGACTATTCGTCCTCGCTTGTTGGTCCAACGAGAGCTGATTGACTTGCTTCAAACCCTCAACTTCACCGAGCAATTGGACGAGCATTTGCTCGATGTGCTTGATGTCGCCATCGCCCTTGCCAGAGCTTAGTCCCTTCAGAGCACGCCTGAAGACACTCTTCTTCTTGGTCTCAATGTCGTCGTCGGAAGATGTGCGATTCATGCGAGGGGGCGTCATGGGTTGAGGGCGAGGGCCACCCAGAATCCTTTGCTCCGCCAAGTTGACTCGCTTGTCAGTGGTATTCATGATCATAGTGTCCTGAGTCTTGATGAACTGCTTCAGATCGTCCAACTGATTGCGCATCTCGGCAGCGCTTCGGACAAGAGTCACTAGGATCTCGGTATCGCGTGCATTACGCTGGGCATCGCGAACGGTGAGGTGGTCCATGAGTGCCACAATGTCTTTCGATTCGATACGATCAATACCTTTGCCGGTAGCTGCGTCGTAGAGAGGCGAAGTCATACCGTGGGAGTTGCCACTAACGTGTCGGTCATGTTTGGCACGAGCAGCAAACATGTCCGGGCTGCCAAGATCCACGCCATTGTACTCATCACCGTAACCGTCATCATCAAAGATCTTTGAATGATTGCGGTTTTGAGGCGTGTACGCTTCACGTTGGTTAGCCGACTGGTAACCCTCGTCTTTCCAGCCGGTCTGGCCTGACGACAAAGGAGTGCGATTACTCTGCGCATAGCCTGCCTGCTCGTATTGTTGCTCACCTGGATAGGGATGATCATATTCGTCTTCTACGGTGGCCTGGTGTCGTTGGTCGAACGAATCCGGAGTCTGCTGCTCCTGCCTTTCATAGGCAGCGGCAGCAGCCATGGCAGCAGCTCCAGCTCCGAGTCCAGTGACGCCTTTGCTGAACGAGGTAGGTGTACGCTCCCGCTCTTCTTGGCGGCTCAGCAACTCGTCGGTACGATCATGGTAACCATCTCCTCCGCCAATTGGCCCTTGGATAATTGATGGGTTGGTAGTCACATCTGAGTCGTCATCCATGCCGTACCCAATCTCGGGCATCATGTCGTCATTGCCAACGGGATAGGCGCTGTGATGCATCTGAGGTGCTTCAGATACAACCGATTGTCCATCTTCAGACTGCGCAATGCTTTGCCTGGGAGAATTCTCGCGCGCAATGTTTTGTTTTGGAGATTCCTCAGCACGTCGTTCTTGTACTAGTGCTTCCGCCTTATCACGGATGGCGGCCCATCTCTGACCAGCAGGTACTTCTTCGGTTTGCACGTAGGCTGGGTTCGTGCTGACCTGCGATAGCATACTCTTCTTGATCGGGCTTGAAGCCATTGAAGATCGAACACTGATGGTAGACGGGTCGTGTAGGGATGCGACGGCTGATTCTACTGCTAGCGGTGTGTGAACGTATTCAGGATTCGAGCCGACCTTGCGAAGGTCTTGAAGATCACCAATCTTCTGTTGTTGATCAAGATACTCTACGCCTGTGCTGTCATCGGTATACATGGTCATGCGGTTGTAGTTCACAGAGCTGTCCTCTAGTTCTCGCCGGTACATTTCATTCTTCTCGTGGTTGCGTTCGAAGAACTCATTTGTGTCCTTGGGCGTCGTGGCCTCGTTGAGGATAGACCTCTTGCTTTCGAGAGTGACGCCCTGAGGTCGTTTGCGGGTACGTGCCGCCTTGGTGCTCGCTGTTGAGTCCATTGATGCGATAGAGAGATTAGACTCTCGTCGCTCAAATTGATGGCCAAGAGAAGACACAGATGGCCCACTGCGGATGGAGTTAAATCTTCGTGGTGAGCCTGTGATCTGTGCGTCCCCCCGATAGCTAGCCTCGCTTTGTATCGGGCTGACAGTATCACCACGTCTTGATTGCGTGTCACTCTCAATTTCATACTGCGATGCTTGAGGTTCTGACCGCTCGATTGCGCGGGCTTTGGCCGCAGCTGCAGCCGACAGACTGGCGTCAGTGACTTTCGAGCGGGAGGTGTAGCTGCGATCGCTCTTTGGAGTCGCTGTGCGGACTTCGTTGGTTGATTTGTTACTGTGAGCAGTGCCGAGCGTTTGTTGAAGCGCATTAGGTGTGCGGGTTGGTGTGCGTGGAGATGGTGAAATGTAACCACGAGAGACCTGTTGCAGAGGCGTCTCAGCACCTGTGCCTGTTATGCCAGTGCTCGTCGATGACCTTGACTGCGGCCTCTCCTTGGTCTCAGTTTCTGCGGAAAGGATGGAGTCGCGAGTGAGCTCGGATCCTCCGATAAGCTCGCTGCGGTTGAAGGGTAGAGGTGGAACGCGTTCCTCGTGGACGCTTTCAGATACGCTCTCAGATCGACTGCTGCGAGAGGAGCGATGCTTGCGGTGTTTGCGCTCTTCCTCCTTCTCTTCCCGCGAAGTGTGGTGCTTGAGAGCGGCGGTAGTAAGGCCAGCTCCGGCAAGCCCAATTAGCGCAGAATCCCGTTGGGATAAGGTCTTCTCGTCCTTGCTCTTTCTTCGATGAGACTTCTCATCGCGAGTAGTCGAGTCTGCGTAGCTCGAGATGGAGCCGCGACTGGATCGTCGCTCGCTCTTGCGACTTGATCCGCCAGTCAGTGTCGTCCCTGGGTTGTCACCATCCCTGTTGAGGACGACCTTGGGCTTGTTGCTGTGGAGTTTAGGCGCGCTCGAGGATTTGGAAACACGGCGTCTGGATGGGTCGCGAGAGCGGTCGGATTCCATAGTCTCGAATGTGGCTATGCTATCACGGTTGGCACGGTCGAACTTGTCCATGTTCCTGGAAGTGCGGTTCTCTTCTTTCAGCGCGTTCAACTCAGGGAGAATGAGGCGCTTGATGGCGTCCTCAACTGTGGCTAGTAGTTTGGGGTTGTTGATCGACGAAGTCCCAGAGACGTGAGAGCGACGGTCGGCGTTGGAGGAGAGCAGACTGGAGTCAGTGCCGCTCACTTGGTCGACTTCTTTGCTCCTTCTACGATGCGACTTGCGTGGTGAGGCGAGGTCATCTTCTCGCCGCCTGGAAACCTCTCTCGACTTGGAGGATCGGTCTTTGGACTTTGTGGTGCCGCCTTCTGCGGCCTGCTGCTGCAGCTTCTCCATGACGCGCTGTGTGATGCGGTCTTTGCTGAGACTTCTGCTTCGGTGGTGGCGGGGTGCTTTGAGTGTGTCCTGAATGGCCTCTGAGACCATGGACTCGGTGACTGCGTCCCTTTCGAGGCTTCGGCTCCTGCGCCGCGCGGGCGGGAGGATTTCTGTTTGGCCAGTCATGCTGTCTGCGGGCATGGACGATATGTCCGAGGGCATGGGAATATAGCGTCCGCCGTCGCTAGAGTCGTCGTCGCTGTGATCGGGCAGTAGCTCGATGTCGACGGGGGGAAGAGAGGAGATGTTGGAGAGGTCGGAGTAATCGACGGTGTTACGGCGCGAGCTGTAGAGCTGGTCGTACGACTTGCTGTGGAGGGAGATGCGCCGCGAGTACGAGGCGGCGTGGGAATGGCGATGGGTCTGGGTCTGGGTGATCTGGACGTGATCACTGACGGTGCTGTTCCTGCTCTTGCGGGAGGAAGGCGTGACCCGTACGCGCACACTGGGGCGCGAGCGGACTTGGCCTTCGGTTTCGCCTGCTTCGAAGTACTCAATGAGCAGCGAAGTCTGCGAGGGGAACTTCTTGTGCAGGACGCGGCTGCCACGGGGCTTGGTGGGCGAGGTGGTGTTGATAGTAATGGGGGTGCCGTCTTCGGGGACCGAGTAGGAGGTCCTGTCGGTGCGGTTGGAGACGTTTGTGTCGACGTCGTCGGTGTAGTTGTTTTCGTCTGCGGAATCGAGAGTCGAGGGTTCAGTAGGTGCCGGAAGAGGAGGTCTGTCTGTATCTAAAACCATCATAGAATCCGAAAGATTCTAGAAGGCGGGGTGGGTGACGGAAGACATGCCCGGCGCCGTTTTCCTCGAGGACGTTATAAGAGGGAAGTGTTGTTGTTTGAGGTGTGGGTGCAGGGCCGCACGGTGGCTAGTCCCCGTGTGCGCGAACCTGGATGTTGCTGGTGTTGGGTGCGAGCGCGAACAGCGATCGTGGGTGTGGGCGCGGACGATGCGCGGGAGCGAACTGCGTTATCGGCGGCGTGAACCAGGACCTGAGGCCACCTGGTGCATGTGCAGTGCGTGCGACGCTCTGCGACAATGGCGAGCTGGGCGCCGACGGTCGTAGCGAAGCTGGCCAGCCAGTGTTAGCAGCTGCTCGGGCGTGGCAGGGCACGCGTCACGGGACTCACCAGACCAGGCCGCGCAGACAGCTCACAGCCGTCTCTCGGGGGTAGCAATGGGCTCTACAAGCTCCGTCGAGCTGGTGGAGAGGCGGTCGTGGGAACCAACTCCAGCTGTGGTGGAGAGAAAGCCGGGCTGGGTCCAAGCCTAGAAGAACAGCAATCCTTGTCGGCGCTAACACGGCCGAGGTGAGGCTTGTTGGCCTGGCAGATCGCTCGCGGGATTTGCGTTGGATTATTAGAGCCGCAAAGGGTATATTAGACAATAGTCGGGAAATAACAGCTGATTACGTAGAAAATGGTACAAGAGAGAGCGAGCAAGCCCAGTCAGTAGACGTGCGACAGGTCGCGTCGTATCTTTGGGCTACCGACGATACATCATGACTTGTCCACAGCCCAGCCACCTTCCCGCGTCAAGGCCATACAGCGTGCCTGAAGTCCCTCGTGGACGCCGTTGGCCATGCATGTTCCGTCGAGCAGGCGCGTGTTTCGAACCAAACTCTGCCCTCCTAGACGACTGCCCGACGAATGCCAGCCTCTACCGTCCCTCCACCCGGCTGAGCGCAGCAACAAGATGGCTGGTAGCAGCAAAAGCAATCACGCCGCTTATTCCATTCTATTCTTACCCCTCCCGTCGTCCCGCGCCGGCATGCACTTTTGCTGAAATCAGGTTATGCACACTCTGGGTTTTTTTATCTTCACTCCCATCCCTAGACAGCCTGTCACTTCACACGTCTGTCTCACCGCCACATGTCAACACCGTCATGTAGGCCGTCTCGATACTACGACCGCTAGCTAGCTTCTAGCACCCGTGTCGTTACCAGGGGTGATTGTGCCGATTCCCCCGGTGGGCGGACGCATCCGCTTGCTTGTCTGCTCGACGTCATTGGTCATTTCGCTAGAGCGACTTGCCAGCGCATCCCCCATACAATCTGCCGCATAGCTTTTTCAAAAACTCGTAGGGCTGGGCTGCGCTTGCATGTCCATCAAGTAATATGTCAGAAGTCAGATATGCTAGAGAACCATATTCCGAAGGATGCAGACTTGATGAACTGGCAGTTGGCCCGACCTGGTGATATTGCTCTTCTGCTGTCTCAGTGGTTGCTGCCCAAATCCCACTAGCGCTCACCGGTTTGGTGGCGTTGAACTGCCAATTTTCTCAGAGACATTCATTTTGCTAACCATATTTTGCACCCACTAAGTTTCATGAAGCTGCCGAGTAGAGAGACCGTGTCATGGGCGCATCTGATCACAGCTTTCTGTGCCACGCTACATCACATTGGCAAATTCCACATTCCAAAAGTTACTCACGTCCTTCTGGGTACTCGATTAGATCATGCAGATAAAGCTATAAACCCTAGATCATTGTCCGTATGTGATTTTGTACGCCAAACTCCGATCAATGCCGTTCAAGCACCGTCTCAGAACCTCTTGCCTCCCCTCATCGGTCGTCGTTGCTGCTGAGGCTGGCTCCCGTATGCTCTTCGTCCCTCTACCTTCTTATCGCGGCTCAGACTCGCTCCAAGACTGATGTCGATACGCGGTGGTGCTGAGAAGCCGAACGACTTGGCTACCTTGACAAGATCCAGCTTATGCACATCGAACACTGAACGCAAGCTGTGTGACGCGTACGACTGGAGGTAGGACCGGTAACCGTCCTTCGCACTCTTGTTCAGGTAGTAGTTCTTGTTGATCAAGGCTTCCAGTTGTGACTGTATGTTGAGGATCTTGTTGGAAGGCAGCTCGAACTCTACAAGGGGCACTCGGTTTTCCTTAAGGAGCTTGAGGAATCCCACCTCAGAGGGCAGGAGGAACATCAAACTCCTGCCTTTGCCGTTGGCACCTCGAGCTGTTCGACCGACTCTGTGGATGTAGTCTGCACATGTGTCAGTATATGTTTCGTATCCATCGCGCATGATCAAAACTTACCTCGGGGATCATCAGGCGGGTCGAATTGGATGACCCAATCTACCTCAGGAATGTCCAATCCTCGCGCAGCAACATCGGTACAGATGAGTGTGCCACTTTGTGCGTTGACAAATTCGAAGAAGCGGTTCGTACGGGCCTGTTGCTTAAGCTTGCCGTGCAGTCCAAGCACTGGCAAGTCAATGTAGTTGAGCAGTTCGCTGTAGAAGTCGACTGATGCGCACGAAGACAAAAAGACAATGACCTTCTTCTTCTGGTGCTTCTTGAGGAAGGAGAAGAGGAGCCTGAATCTGGTGTCTGAATCGCACAGAACGTAACCCTGCTCCAGTCCCTGGACCGTGCTATGTTCGGCTCGATGATCGACGTTGATGTACAGAGGTCCTGGCTTGAGCGAGATCCTTGCGAGATCCTCAACCTTGGTGGTCTGTGTTGCCGAGAACAGCATGGTCTGACGCTCCGTGGGCAGGATCTTGATAATCGACCTCATCTCATCCTCGAAACCGACCTCGAGAATTCTGTCCGCTTCGTCGATGATGAGCGACCTCAGGTTCTTGAAAACGAAGCCTTGTGTGTTGTGTAGGTGATCGAGAAGACGCCCTGGAGTAGCGATGATCAGGTTCAAGCCCTTCCTGATCTTCTCAGCTTCTGCGTTTCGGTTCGCGCCACCGATACAGATACCAAACGTCTGGCTGTGTGATTCCATGAGCTCGCGAGCTACACCGAAGATCTGCAATGCAAGTTCTCTTGTAGGTGACACAACAATGACACCAGTTCCGTTGCGCGGCTTGAAACGCAATTGCGAAAGCATTTCGATGGCCGGGATAAGGAAAGCCAATGTCTTTCCACTGCCAGTCTTGGCCGCTCCAAGCACATCCCTTCCAGACAGCAGGGGTGGTATAGCCTTCTGCTGGATCTCTGTCATGTTCTCGAAGCCCATGTTCTTGATTGAAGACATGGTTCGCTCGCTCAGGTTGAGCTCATCGAATCGTGTTGGGTTCGCCGAAGGCATGGTAGTGCCTGATGGAAGGTCAAGGGCATTGCTGCCCGTGCCAGAAGGAAGCTCGGGGAGCTTGTCGTCGTTGCCTTCATCGTCTTCCTTGTCGCTATCCTCGTCGTCGTCGTTCGCGGGACTGGCCTCGGCGGCAACCTCCTCTGCTACCTTCTCGTCTTCTTCCTCATCGCTCTCTACCTCCTCGGAAACATCCTCAACCACAGGCTCGGCTACAACGACTTCCTTTTCCTTGCGCGCCTTCTTGCGCGCCTTGGTGGAGTCTACGCCATTATGCGCTGGGACAGCCTCTGCTTCGGCGCTCTTTTTGCTCTTGTGAGACCTCTTCCTCTTATTGCCTGACTCGATCGCGGCGGGCGACATGGTGTATTGAGCGTCTTGGGAGTGCTATGCAGTGCAGTGACACGAAAAGTTCGATTTGGAGCGCATGCCAAAAGTTCGAAAACGGGGAAATAATTGTCGCGCTAGTTCTCTAGCGCGACAATCCCTGTCGGCGGCTTCACTCATCGCCGCAGTGTCGAGCGGTCACTACGAACATGAACAACGGGACGGAAACCACCTTAGCAGAAACCACAGTATTTTGTGCACCCACGCTGTGGCTCCCGAACTTCGTGGTGTAGCTCGATGCAAATGTCACAAATAATACATGCACTCACGCGACTCACCACTGATGCTGATTTCGGGAATCGTATACGCCTGAGCATGCTGAGGTTCACTTTAGCTCATCCTATACGCTTCGGTCTTTACACTCATTGCTAGGTGTCTGCGCACGGAAATTCTGTGATTCGTATTCCCATCATGTCCTCAGATCGAGACTGTCTAACAGTCTTTCCATGCCCGTCAGAACGATCCATTTGTAAGGGCGCTAGAACGTCATTCCAGGCACTATCAGACCAAGAGGGAAGTGATGCCAAGTTGAATTACCAATCAAGTGGAGTCGCATGATTCCTTGTTCATGAGTTGGGCCTTGCTGATAGATTATCTCTAAAGCCGCCTCAAGCATCTTTACTACATCAATACTTTGAACAACTTTGTGGTATCGTGTTCTTGACTAGTTGACCTTTGATCATGACACCCAAAGTTTTCCTGTATGTTCACATGCTCGCAGCTTCCAAGACAGACCACTAACTCGCACGCAGTACAGGAGGCACAGGCTACATCGGTGGTTCCGTCCTACATACTATTGCAACCGCCCACCCTGAATACCACATCACTGTTCTGTTACGCAAAACTCCTGAAAACTTCAAATCCACCTATCCCAACATCGACGTCATCACAGGTGACTACTCGAGCGCCGACCTCATCACATCAGCAGCGGAGAACGCTGACATTGTTATCCACAATGGCGATTCAGACCATGAGCCCAGTCTAAACGCTATCATCACGGGTCTTCTCCACCGTCCAATCCCGGGCTACCTCCTTCACCTCTCCGGAACAGGAATTGTATCTGACTGGGCCGACGAAGAGTATCTAGGGAAGTTGAACCCAAAGATATGGTCGGACATTGCTTCTCTGCCTGAAATCCGTCAACTGCCCCCAAACGCACTCCACCGCAATACAGAGACCATTCTCCATCATACAGTTGCAGAGCACGGCGACAAAATCAACATAGCAATCATGTGCCCACCGGATATCTACGGTAGAGGCAAGGGGCTAGCAAAGACCCAAAGTGCTTTCATCCCATTTTTCATCAAAGAAGTGAAGAACATGGGTGGTAAAGTAGTTTACCTCGACCAAGGTGCAAATACGAGGAGTTGGGTGCACATCGACGATTTGATGCGTCTGTATCTCCAAGTCGTGGAAGCCGCGGCATCCAATTCAAAAGACTTCTTCAACGAGAATGGATACTACTTCGCTAGTACACAGGAGCATTCTCAAATTGATGTTGCGAAAGCGACAGGAGAGGTTCTGCACAGACATGGTGTGATCGATGATGCGACACCCGTGCAGATTAGTTTAGAGAGATTGGACGCAATGGCGAATATCCCTGGATTTCCCAGACTGGCCAGATATCTTTTTGCAAGTAATTCGCGCACGAGGGCAGAGAGAGCGGGGAAGGCTTGGGGATACAAAGGCGAGGCACCAGGCTTGTTGGAGTGTTTGGAGGCGGATATACTGGATGCTGTACGTACCTAGTGTCTGACCATTGAGAGTGGATGGCGACTTGCACAACTCGAGCAGATTTTCCATGGGACAACGACAGGAGCTTCATACCGTGAGGCACCGTAGACGATTACAACACCACTCGCCAAGTTCATATATTGCGAAGACACTCTGGGGTACATATAAATGAATAGATTTTCGAGAGAAATTACACGGGGCTCAAATATTACCCAAATCCTTCACGCTCTGAACAATGAGAAGTTTCTTGTATCCAACAACATCATCTGGATGCAATCATCGCATGCGACCGTCAAGGCCTTGAAGGTCACGCTCCAAGTCGCTGCCGTTCCATCCACCCTGGTTGAAGGCTTCTTGTGGCCTAGGGTCTTCGTAGCCGGCGCGGTCGTAGTTGTTGGGTATTGGGACTTGAGGCGCCTGGTTCGCCCCAGCGCCTGCACCGGGTTGTACGCGGACCATCTGGCGGAAGCGGCTGACTTCGTCCAAAATCATCTTCTTCATCTCTGGAATCTCCTCGACGACCTCAAACTGGAAATCAAACGTTGTTGGGCAGGAAGGCTCGTCGGAGGCGTCGTGCCAGATTTGTAGATACCTGTGCTCCAGGGCTTCTTCGACTGAGATACGGCTCGATGGGTCAAAAGCGAGCATGCGGTCGAGCAAGTCGAGCGCGTCCGGATTGGCGTTCCTAAATAGTGACTGGAACGAAATCTTTTGCATGTATGGTAGATTGCGAACGTAGTCCTGGGCACGAGGCGAGCCGATACGTGAGAGTGTTTCTTCGTTTGGTGTTCCGAGATAGTGCAGGATCTGGTTCAGTTGGTCGACGTAATCCCGGCCTTTGAAGAAGGGCTTGCCTCCGAGAAGCTCAGCAAGAATACAGCCTACTGACCATACGTCGACTAGCCGAAGTCAGCTATGTATTCAAACGCCGGGGCGGCTAAGTTGGGTCCGCTGGTGGTTATGCAGACCCTGGGTCTGTGGGGTCGCCAGAGTCTACACGGCAAAGCCATGGAACTCTGACGTGCACGAGTGGAACAAAATGGTAACTACTCACTGGCTTTCGTGTAGCTCTGGAAGCTCAACATGATCTCGGGAGCTCTGTACCATCGCGTAGCGACATATTCAGTCATGTAACCTGCATTCTCCTCGGGATCCATGGAGAAACCTCTTGCGAGACCAAAGTCACAAATCTTGAGCTCGCAGTCGGCGTTGACGAGTAGGTTACCGGGTTTGAGGTCGCGATGGAGGACGTTTGCTGAATGGATATACTTCAGACCGCACAGAATTTGATAGATGAAGGACTGGAAATGGGCGTCGGTAAGTGGCTGGCCAGAGCGGATGATGGCTGCCAGGTCGCACTCCATGAGCTCTGCACCGTGTCAGCATCTCCTTGTCAGATGCCAAGAGGAGAATCTATACCTTCATAGAGGTAGCACTCGTTGAAGTTGTCCGGGCGGGGAATGTCCATGTCGTAGAGACATGTTATCTGTGCGACGGGATTTAGCATCGTGTCGGACGGTCTGCTTCTCGGACCAGGGGTTTCTTACGTTGCGGTGGCCTGGCGGATGTTAGTTGTGGCAGAGCCGACGGGGGCAATCTAGACTTGCCTCTGAAGTGTTGCAGCAGCTTGATCTCGCGCAGGGCACGCTTTGCTAGGATCTTCTTGCTGAAGACGTTGGTGACCTTCTTGATGGCTACGCCTTCGCCCGTCTGGTTGTTGGTAGCCGCACTGGAAGGCACGGTCAGTATCCGCATGCGTCGCGCAGTTGCTCGGGTCGTACCAAACGATGCCATAAGCACCCTGTCCTAGCTCCTTGGTCACATTGTAGCGCTCGTCGACGATGAACTCTTGATTGAACACCTGCAGCCTGTAAGTACGCATGCTCGGGTCTGAGAGGCGGATGCCACGCTACCTTGAACACCTTGCGGTTGGCGAGGTCGCCCATGATAGCAGATGCGGCGGGGTAAGAGCGAGGGGTAACCAAAGCAAGCTCTTTCTAGTTTCTTTCAAAGAAGGAAGTAACGATCGGGGCGGTCGCAGGAGTCGAGCAGCAGAGAGAAGGCGCAGGCGGCAGACGGAAGATATGATATAAGGCTAGGCGCGCGGCCAATGTGATGACTGACAGGAGCTGCTTCAACACAAAGCGGGGCGGCGGCTGTCGAAACCGGGTGGGCGGTGGGACGGTCAAAGAAGGCGCAGAGTCTTCACCGGGAAGTATGAAGCAATAGGAAAGCGATTGACAAAGTGACGATGCAGAAAAGCGGTCGTCCTGTGCCTCGTCGCGGCCTCCGTGAGGGCAATGGTGGGGTTGGTATCCAGTCGCAGCGCATACGAGGGGTTCAACTTGGCCCAAGGCGGCAAGGCGCTGGTATAGCCACCTTCCTCAGACCGCTTCGCCCGCGCCCCTGGCTCTGCCCTACAATCAGGACAATTGCCCGTTGCAGGTTTATGACCGTTTAGCCAGCCGACGGCCAGACCGGTGCCTCAGCGCGGTGCATGTCAATCGAGATGAACGCATGAGCCTAGCGCTGCGAGCAGCTTGTTGTGCATTTCCGCCGCATGGACTGCTGCTATGTACGTGGAAAGAGGGTATATACAGCATAGACACTAACAAAACGTGGCTCGACTCGTGTCTACCACGTGCCTCCGTCTAGATGGGTATTCAGCCTCTGGCATGTACAAAATCAAAACTATCGTCTCTCAAACGCCATATCCGCAGTAAGCAACGGTGCCGCGTGTCGCTAAGCCAAGAGATCCCCGCCAGTTATGCCAAACAAAGTAAACGCCAGTCGTAACGTCGCTAAACAATCAGCTTTTTGGGTTTCATGACTCGTACGAGAACCGCCGTCGGGACATATCCGTAGACCCTTCCAGAGGCGAGACGGGGGAGAGGGGATCGTCATCCGATTCGGTGCGTCTTCCATCGCGAGCACGATAGGGCGGCAGCTGGAAAAATGTGTCCGAAGGTTCCAAGGACGCACCGTCTCGGGGTAATCGTGGTGTGACGGGCGACACGTTGCCAGTCGGTAGTTGACCGCCCACAATCGCCACTTCTGAGGGAGATATCGGTGCAAGCCTTCGTGACTCGTCATGTGTAACGGGGGGTGCATCTGGCATACCAGCCGGATCTACGCCGTTGTATATCCTCTCACGTACCACCATAGACTCCTTCTCCGACAGTTGACGGCCGCCTGCTTCTGCAAGCACAGGCATGTCGCCAGGCATCTCGTAAATCTCACGCTCCTTGCCATCTGCCTCATGCACCGGCAATAAACCCTTCTCTTGCGCACTGGAGCTCATCTCGTGATGTACATGAGATGTACCAGGCAGCTCAGCCTTCGGAAAGACAATCACACCCTCGGTACTACTTCGTACTGGAGAGGTCGGAGTTTCCTCCAAAACGGGTGGATCCATCTTGGTGACTGCAGCCGCAGCGGCCTCGGCCTCGTATTTCGCCTTGATGGCTTCCAATTTGCGTTTGTGTCGCCGATGCCAAAACCACCATCCAATTGCGCACAACAGTAAAGCAACGAAGAAGCCACCTCCCACGGCAATCCCAATGACTGCCGTAGACGATAGAGGCTTCTTTTTCGGGGGAGTGGAATGCGCTACTGCATAGGTAGGCGACACGATGGGAAGGATTTCTGGTGCCTTGCCAAATGTCCAGTCGACAGCTGACACTGTAAAGTTCTGACGTTCCCAATCTACAGTCAGGTAGGCTTCCTGTAGAAAGGTTCTGCCTAGTATCCACTGGCGCGACTCACCACCTCGCCTGATTGGAAAGTACCTTGTCTTCTCTTTTAGTCCTCTGTAGGGAGGGGTTGCCTCCAAGTCTAGGGCAGCATAAGGCAAGGTGATCTGTAGAGTGGCATCGGTACTGAATTTTTGACCAAGAGTGAACGTCACACTGGGGTTCTGCGCGAGGAGACTCTGGTGAAGCTTATCGTCCACAAGGTAGAGATCAGTCGCTTCGTCGTACTGCAATCCGAATGCGTCTTCGAAAGCTTGGCAGATTTCAACTGGCAGGTAGAGTTCTGCAATCGTAGAATCAATGTACATGGTGACGTCGTCAGTTTTCATGAGATCGATGTCTTCTTCCGACGTGGTGTTCGCTGTGATGCCAACTATGCCAACCACCAGGTCGCGCTCATTGTCCGGTGCGAAGATGAAAGTAAGGTCGTTGGGAATAAGGCGGGAGGCATCGTAGCCACCCAGCGTGAGACTTCCGAGGACGGTTTGGTCGCCTATACACACGAGTCAGTGATATACAGGAAGCATGTGGGACTGTCTTACGGTACTGTGCGCCGGCAGTGTAGCCAAAAGATAGACTGGGAATGCTCTTTTGTTCGAACAGAGTAGTTATGTAGCTCGGGACTGGGTCGTCGAAGACGGAGAAGTTGGTTGACTTGGAATGCACGCCTATATGCCCGAGCCAGAAGTTGGCCGTGACCAAGGTGCCGATTGTTGTATTCTGGACAGAGGGCCCCATCTCCCCGGCCCTCCCTAGACCCACCGAATCGAAACCGTACAGTCCATTACCGACTAGTCCAAGGTACTTCTCAATCCACAGTTGGTAAAAGCCTTTTTGCTCCCATGTTTCCGAGTTGCTGCTGTTGAACAAGAAACCGCGACTAAGCTCGCACTCTGAGTCGAAGACGTTGAACGCTGTGATCTCTCCAGTCGTGGGGTCCGTAATATTTGAGATACAGGCCATGCGATTGATGGCCCATATTTGCTGACTTGCAGTCGACACATAGACCTGCACGTACTCCTGAGGCTCGCCTATGGCCAAGGTGAAGGTGTTCCATGCGCCATCAATTCCGATCCAGGTTTGGTCCGGCGCGACCGCGACGGGTGCTGGCACTGAGGCGATGCCGGGAAGCAACTTGAAGTTGGGCGTCTCGGTGATGTTTGTCTGCACATAGTCGGCGGCCGCAAGTAAGGGCAGGAGCAGGGCGGCGGCGAGGAAGGCGCATAGAGACGTGAGGCAGGCGCGATGCCCTTGCAAAGGGACCATGTTCCGTGACTAAGCGGCGCGTGGAAGGAGGCACGACTGAAGCCACTCAACCTCGAAGATTGCAGCGAACAGCATCACCGAAGGGCATTGTCTGTCCCCGCCAGCGCCACGAGAGAGGGGGGGAAAGAGAAGAAGACACGGACAGCATGCAAAAGCACTCTCAGTCCGAAGTCTGGAGTCGAGCCAGATTGGCCGGATCCTGGCATGGATGCCGAGCGAGCAGGCCAAGGCATATATTGCACCAAATGCTCTAACGGAGTTTGTCACTTGGCTACCGCTCCTTTCGACTTGACGTACCCGCCACTCGCCGCGATAGCACTTTTTGCGGGAACGCCGCAACCGTCGCGCTTTCTTGCGAGTCCTTTGCTGTGCTTCTTGATCATACCGCTTCAATGCTGCGCGGCGGCGGGCAGACAGGCTCGCACCTCAACTCCGTGAGACGGCCATTCTCTTCCCGTCGCTTTCAGCCGGTATTCTTCCGCAGCATCATTAATGAATGCAGCTGAGTGCCGTGAGGCACCCAACCCCTCGTTTCACCCCTACACCGATTGGCACATGTTCGCGCAATCTGGGGTGGGCCTCTGGGCTTTCTGGAGCTCCCATCTGCCACGGCAAGGCGCTGGGCTTTGGCCACCCAAGCCCGGACTCCAAGGCAGCCACCCCGAACGACAAGCTTGAAACAGTAGATTCTCGAGCACTGGAGCAGCGCATTCGCTTAGATTTCCCCTCTTCAGTCTGGCAGATCGGCACGCTTACCAGGAACCTGCCAAACGATCGTCATGCTCAACAGGACAGAACTATGAGTGTCGAGCCGGCATGCGTCGTCCATAGTGCTGATCCGAATGCTGGTTATGCATTACTCCTGCATCGCCAACGTGGCGTGTCAATGTCCGTCAGAGCCTCAACAATGCCTGCATGATGGTAATCAAACCTTCAGTACGAGGAACAGGAAGGGATGTCTGCAATGGTGTAGAGGCGCGCCGCACAAATACAAGCATTCGCCCATGCCGAGACAGGAAGGCCGGACTTTTAGTGGCTCCTCGCAAACCTCAGGAGAACCCGCAGTAACTTACTGTAGCAGTTGCGTGCGCCCATGGACCTGCGTGGCAGCCGCATTCGACTTGTTAAAAACCTTGACCGGATTCTTCATGTTCTGCGAGACCAGGGCATGTTATTGGTGACGGCCTGCAACTCACGTGCTGTCCGTCTCTGATCCCTGTCTGAAATAGGAGGGAAAAGGAACGTAACCAATGTACGAGCAGGTCTCGGACTTCGCCCAGAGGCCTAGTCTAGCTGCCTCCCGCGCTGATCTTCCGATAAATATGCATGCCTCTGCTCGGGACCACGCCAGTCGGTGCCGTCGATAGGCCAAAACACGCTGGACCCGCTCACCCAGATTGCCTCTGCTGCACTCTTGTATGTCCACCACTCTCTCGGGACGACTTGAGAGCACGACGTTCGTTATCCGTAGAGTGTCTGCGTGAGCAGCACTCTACAGCCGCCATGTATCTTAATCATCCGCTTCTTGCAGTAGGCTTCGCTTCGTCTGCAGCGGGGGCCGTGTTCCGTCGTGGTAAAGTCAAATCCCATTGCGCCTCGCGGCTTTGAATCGCTGCATGCTAACCGAGCCTCCAAGCCCCATATTCCAACGTTACTCTCGGAACGACCTTGCCTGCATCTGCTTCGACACTCGCAGCTATCCTTCCAGGAACCTTGTTACAAAGCGTTAGCACCTTTGGTACAGGGAGCTCTAGCGAGTATGGAATCCTTCAGCCGACCGATCCGGCCTCGATTGGATCACAGATTTCTTCTGTTCTACAACCGAACGGCACTTCGTCAGACGCCTATAACACAACATTGTCGCAGACCCAGTCTCCACCGCTAGCAACTTCAAGGATCGGCCCGTCTTCCATTAACGACACAGCAACACAGCAAAATCACATCTCCAATGCAACATGCACAATCAACATCCCAAGTGCGAGTGTGGATTACTGGTTCGCTCCAACTTACAGCCACGTGGTGGGAATCATGACAACAGAGGCATCGAATTTCAGTAACATGAATTCGTATACCCTTGTTCCTTACACGACGACGTTTGATGTATCTAGTGCATTGTCATCAGACTTTGTGTGCAGCTATAGCACGTCGTATTATGCCGAATGGGACTTCACGCTTACGATGTGTGAAGAGTACACGGTAAGACCTAATGCAGCTACTACGTCCGTTGCCTATCGGTCTGCAGCCTACTCTCCTTTTCCCTCTGGAGGTGTCATCCCTACGTCAGATGCCGGACTATATGATCTTTACTATCCGGATACCTTCCCATCGGCCACTGCTACCGTTACTCTTGGGCCGAACACCACAATAGTTCAAACTTCTGCCACGCCGTTTGTCTACTTCACAGCTTATGAGATCGCATCAGGTCACATAACAGAGACAGTACAGTTGCACTCCCCACAAGCTTATCCTTATTGGTTGAAAGGAATTGAAGAGAAACCTACCATTGTAGGCCCAATACCAGATGGCTTTCTCGAACAGATTCCACAGTCTGCATGTGATGCTGGGCAGCTCCAGGCCGTCGTGACTGTTCTTGTCATTGTCGACCTATACTACCAAAACTGGCCTGGTATGGCCCCTCAACTCATCCACGCTGAGTCTTCTGTTCTTGGTTTTGACGATCTGCCTATCGTCGTAAACAATTGGGGCACTGGCACCTCGAAGCCCATTCCGCTCACAGTAGCTGACTGGAATCTCTCTGACATTAACGGCGAGCCGACTACCACTGTTAAGCCAAACAATCGACCTGGCTCGATCCCAACAACCCAGGTGCGCGGTGGCAACAACAACAACAATGCCGTAAACCCCCCCGAATCCACCCGGGTTACCGTGGGATTTGTGGGCACCAAAGCTGTCGTGGTTGGCCCGTCCTCCGAAGTCATTGTGGGCTCGCAGACCCTGCGGGCTGGAGGTTCACCTGTTACTGTGGGAGATGGAACTCTGGTTTCTCTCGCTCCATCAGCTACAGCTATTGTTGTGGACGGTCGAACGTCTAGACTTCCTCAGGCTGGTCAATCACGTCCTCCACCCGTACTGACCATTGGTTCGACGACACTTACACCTAACGCTGCTACTCAGTTCTTTGTCGGTCCAGGACAAACCCTTTCCCCTGGAGGCGTCGCTACTATTGATGGCACCGTTGTCAGTCTGGCACCCTCGGCTTCGTTTATAGTTATTGGAGGCTCCACTCAAGCTTTACCAGAATCACTACCAGTTCCAGGCAGTCCGCCGCAATTCGTAATTGGCAGCTCGACAATCACAGCGCAAGTCACTCAGGACAGGTCGAATAACCCCAACGGCCAAAACAATCATATGCCTAGTCCTACCTTTGTGGTTTCGGGGCAGACGCTCGCCCCCGGTGCTCCTGCCATTACCGTCTCGGGCACTACGCTGTCTCTAGCAGCTGCAGGAAGTGTTCTGGTGGTCAATGGGGCATCCTCGACGATACAATCACCAGCCTTTCCCAACATAACACCACCCGTACTCACTGTTGGGAACAGTGTGTTCTCTGCTCTTGATAGTCCGCGGAACTCGTTCGTCATCGCCGGTCAGACACTGGTGCCTGGAGGTTCGGCAATAATTGCGTCCGATACTACGCTATCATTGGCATCTTCAGCATCTTTCCTTGTCGTGGATGGAGTTACATCCGTTATTCCAGATCCGGCTGCGTTGACTATCAATGTTGGCAACGAGGTCTTCGCTCCTATCTCGGCCCCATCTGGACCGTCATTTGTCGTTGGCGACCAATCTCTCATCCCAGGTGGCCCAGCAATCACCGTCTCGGGGACTACGTTATCGCTCGCGCCTTTTGCCTCATTTATCATTGTCGATGGAACTACCTCCTCGCTCGTCACTCCTAGTCTGCAGTTCGGCAACCCTCCCGTGATTACTATTGGCGGCGATGTCATCAGCGCTCTTCCAGAGCCTTCAGGGCCTGTTTTCGTGGTAGATGGTCAAACACTCTTTCCCGGTGGTTCGGAAATCACCGTTTCTGGTACCACATTGTCTCTCGCTCAATCGGCATCCCTGGTCGTGATCAACGGCGTTACCTCCGTTTTGGCTACCCCAGCTGCCCCACTGATTACTGCGCCTCCCTTAACTATCGGGCATGCGACTTTTAAACCGCTTCCAGGGACTGGTACTGCATATCTAATTGGTTCGATATTGCTCACTGCAGGTGGGTCTATCGTCGTTTCGGGTACCACCATTTCCCTCGCACACGGAGCTACTGCTCTGGCCATCAACGGAAAGACCAGCTTTATCTCGCCCGGGATCCAGCCGATTATCACCAACCCGCCATTACTTACTATCGGTTCGCAGACGTACACAGCACGATCTGGCAGTGGAACAACATTCATCATTGGCGATCAGACATTGACGCCAGGCGGCACAATTACTATCGACGGAACCACCATCAGTCTTGCGCTGGGAGCTACAGAATTGATTTACGGAAGTTCAGGTCGCACCACAAAAAGTGCTTTATTTCCCGCTACAACAACACGGCTCCAAAGCGTCACTAGCAGTGCGGCTGCGAGTGTAGGGGGCAGTAGGCCCAACGGAGAGGCTATAGCGACTGGCAAAAAGGAGGGCACAGCATCGCACTCAACGTACGGGAGGTCCATGGTGTCTGCAGTCGTCGTGGTCCTTTATTCATATTTTGCTTGAGACAGCACAGCAAGTTCTTTGGTCCTTGGCATGGATTCGCGGTCTACTAATGAGTATAATGAGCATTGAAAGGGCGTTCCTGGGTTGTTGCTAGCAAGAGATACCACGTGTACAACAAGTAATTATCGGCGTTTAATCCATCCTGGGCGGCAGACATACGATGGCGTCGCGACGATGTAAACAACAATACATCTCCTCTGGTGGCGAGTGAACTAAAAGTATGAGCGGGCGCATCGGTTTAGACGTGGCGCACCCCCGTAACGGCCGATTCCCAGAAGTTGGGATAGTTGGTAGACAATGAGAACTATTGAGCATATTTTGATCGTTCGACGGGTACTTAAAGCTAGAAAGACTCCCGCATTTCGTTGGGGCCAGGTAACCACAGCGGGCGCGATAATCCTTCATCAACGCCACTACACAGCGTCGTGCATCGGCGCAACGCCCTCCCCACACCAACAGTAAAAACAACGTACAGCAGGAATAGGCTTCGCGTCATGTAAGCGCCGCGTTCTTCTTCAACCGTCCAGTGACGGTTTCTTTGACAGCATTGCGAGGCACGGGCTGCGGCATTTTGACTGTTCATGCGAAGAGATTTTATAACCGGTGGTTCTTCTCATGTTGAGCACCGCCATGAAAAGAGAGCGTCACGACTCAAGCGGGAAACGGTGTTGTTCCATGAAAGCCTCGGAAGTGTCGAAACATCACCATTGTCTTGGCAGGCACTGGCGCGCAATCTCCCCCACTAAAGGATTTCGTTTCATGTCGTCTCGCGAACGAACACACCCTTCGCGGAACAATTCGCCCCACCACCGAGGTTGCGTCCCCAAGCACTGCAGGTTCTAGAAGATTGGATCATCAAATATGAGAGTCATTGTAGGCCGGTAGCACGAAGGGTGAAGAGTAGGGAGATTGCCTATTGCAGCCTTGCTGTTGTGAGGAACCATGCAGCAACGACCAACAATCAGTTCCCGAAAGAACGTTATGACATAAGCAAACAATCAACTGCGAACATGTTGATGCAGTGTGCAGCGGGTGGTATGGACTGAACAACATGTTGGCGCTTCACCGCATGACGTTTCGTTAAACGCCGCGGCACGATGGCAGACTTCAACCGCTCAAGCTTTTCCGACATGGTTTCACGTTTCCCATGAGGCTCTCCCGTCATTCGACGCTCAGGATGTCGTACAGGCCACTTCCAGGCACATGCATGGAGGCGACGCCTTCAAATCTCGCCCCGACAATACCTCATCACATATTATGGGTCGTGGGAGCGGACAAAGCCTCGATTCAACGTTCTGCGGCAGCTAAACGAAGCCACGCTTCCGCTTATGGTGCTAGTGCGGCGCGGAATAGATTGACAGGTGCTTGGCATCAATCCACAGACCCGGGTTTCATGCTGTTGGCGCTGTCAGGACTCTGTCAGTAAGGGCACTAGTCTTGTCATGGCGTGAACGTGCCGTGTAGGCGGAAGGAGTATAAGAGAAACAGAAGCCATCGTCGTTGGAAGGGCATCAAGCTTGACGCTGACACTCACTTTCACACGCTCTTTAGCATTACACTCACTTTCAATCCATTCGTCTATCATTCATTCGTTCTTATTCTATCTTTGAAGATACGCTCAACTTTTGCAATCCAACCAACCAACCAACACAACAACCGCAAACATGTTCACCAAGACCGCTATCATCCTGGCTGCTGCCAACCTCGCTGCTGCGCACACCACCTTCCAGAGCTTCGTCATTGACGGCAAGGACCAGGGTCAGCACTTCGCCGTCCAGACTCCTTCCAACGGCAACAACCCCATCCTCGATGTCACCTCCACTGCCATGATCTGCAACGGTGGCAAGGCTACCGCTGACCAGGTCGAGGTTGCTGCTGGCTCCAAGATCGGCATGCAATGGCACCACAACGACCCCGTTACCACTGGTGACGGTGACGAGCCCATTGCTGCCTCGCACAAGGGTCCCGTCATGGTCTACATCGCCAAGGCCGACACCAACGGTGAGGGCGCTGTCTGGACCAAGATCTGGGAGGACGGTCTTTCCGGTGGCAAGTGGGGTGTTGACAACTTCATTGCCAACAAGGGTCTCGTCGAGGTCACCCTTCCCGACCTTGAGGCTGGTGACTACCTCATCCGCCCCGAGATGATCGGTCTCCACGAGGCCAGCGCTGAGGCCAAGGCTCAGTTCTACAACGGCTGCGGTCAGATCAAGGTCACCGGCAGCGGCTCTGCCTCCCTCCCCGCCACCGGTGTCGACATGACCAAGGCTTACAAGGCCACCGACCCCGGTGTCTTGTTCAACATCTACGGTGGTGCTACCGAGTACACTGTCCCCGGCCCCAAGGTCTGGGACGGTGCCTCCACCGGTGGAAGCGCTCCTTCCACTCCCTCCAAGCCCGCTGCTTCTGCTACTCCTTCCCCAGCCTCCAGCGCCGCTCCTTCCGCCACTCCCTCTCCCGTTGAGGAGGCCGAGCCCGCCACCCCTTCTGCCACCAAGCCCGCTGCCACTCCTGCTGCTCCCTCCTCTGGCAGCGAGTCTGGCTCTGCTCTCCCCGAGACCTTCACCATCGAGCAGTTCATCCAGTGGCTCAAGACCACCACTGGCTCCTCTGCCTCCAAGGCTCGCCGCCACGCCCGCGCTTTCCACTTGTAAGCGCCTTCTATAACGGTCGCAAGACGATCTTTCTTGCATGAACTGGTGTTCATGGTTGGACCTTTTTGAGACGTATCTTCTTTGATGGGAAACCCCCATACCTTTCTTCTAAGTAGACCGCGAGATCGGCTATCACTTCTTTTGATGTAAATATAGCATTCACGACGAATGGAGTTCGAAAAGTCATTGTAACCTTCCCGTCTACTTGACCTGTGCCTATGCTACCTGTGATCCAATGACTTGACTCCGCACTTCTCATAACATGTTGACATAACTGTCGTTTCCACTTCCCGCAGTCCCTTAGTATTAGCTCTGTTTCCGGAGCTTCTTTCATCTCCTTAGCTGCTTGGTTTAGGTTGCACCTGACTCCTCGAAAAAGTACAATTCATCCTCGTATTGCTCCAAGATCAGATAGACATCCAGCCGTCCGATCTCCTGGGCACATCGTTCTCCTCAAACCATGCTACGTCACAGGCTTTCCGTTGTGCCATCTGTGTCGAGTAGACCGAGCATGCTTCGCACACCGAATCTTCCTCCCATCTAAGCTAGATGGACTCTCAACCTGTGGACAGAGTTCAAAGTTTTACGCTGATGGCTTTGGGCTGTGCCCAGAAACCCAAACGTAAAGGCCCCACTAAAATCGATAGCGCAATTTTGTGTTATTTTGCGCCTTCGTCCCTCCTCAAACAAGCCTCGAACAACGCTCAACACACCATCTCAACTCGACCTATTCTCCGACCACGAACAAGCTTCTACAAGCTATCTTGGCGAGAGTCGAGCTAGGCACACCTCACTCACGCATCCCGGGCGTCAACTATCACGAACTTCCTATATCGGACTAGCAGCACCGCACCAACCCTTGCCAAGTGCACGCCAACTGATAAGCAACGACAAGCTTCTGATGCAGTTAATATATCCTGCATGCCTACGCGACAAGTGCCATCCGTCTATGCGCCGGGCGTGTCCGTACTAGCGATTGCGAAATCCGATGTGGTTGAAGACCGAGGTTTGGTATGGAATGAGTTTACATCGTGGACAGAGAGCGGTGCGAAAACCTTGAGGTTGCGATTTCTACTATGTGGTAAGAACCTGTAGCATTTCCGAAGATTTTACGAGTTCATCGCGCAGCATACGAACGTCCCCGTCACACTTCTGTTTCCCGCAATGGTGGTTTCAACAGAGTGTTCGGATAGCTTCCCAGAAAGGCAGGAGGACCTGTAGATGCAAGCACTACGACCGCATAGTCGGACACTGTCTCGTGCAGTTGATGAACATCTGAGTGATTTGATAGGTGGACCTCGACCCATACACAAGAAGGTTCGCTCACAGAGGTCTTCTGATATCGACTGGTCCAATACACATGCAGAATGTTCTACCATACCCTTGTACCGTCCGGAAATACACCGATCTCAAGATTTGAAAGCGCTCCAATGGATAACTCAAGCTACCAATTAGTGATCTCTATCTCGGCATTTGACCTGATTGATCTTGTAGGCCGCTTTCCAATCCACCAAGAAGGGCGCATCTAGCTGGATAGCTTTGCACCTGACCAGTGGATATCAGGAAGGTATCATCAGGTAATGAGTCTGGACTATCGCGCCATCGTATACCGAAACGGGGCGAATATATACAACATGGTGTTCGGACTTGAGCCTGAAAAATATATAAGGAGCGTCAAACGCCGCTGTTAGACTTATCAACGCAGCAAGTTCCAATAGTCCATCGCTTCCTAAACATCCTCGCTCTCTTCGCCTCTCGTTCTCGAGTCTCAAGTTCACTCATCCTTCAACATGAAGCTTTCTATCGCTGTCCTCGCCGCCATCACAGGCGCAGTCCTGGCCCGTCCCTCAAACCTCGCCGAGCGCGTAAAGTCTCGCGCCGATGGCACTCGTCGTCACAGGACCCAGCCCATGATCTTGGTCGGCACCGCCGCGAAAGAGAACTCCAAGTTCGTCGCTGATGTAGACAACACCACTGCCCACGTTGACTATTCATCCAACTGGTCTGGCGCCGTTCTCGAACAGCCCTCCTCCGGCTACTTCAAGTCAGCCACCGGACGCTTTACAGTACCAACACCCAAGCACGTTGGCTCTGGTGGAACCGAGTCCGCGTCAGCTTGGGTTGGAATCGACGGCGATTCATGTGCCAGCGGTCTGCTCCAGGCCGGTATCGACTTCACCGTCAGCAGCTCCGGCGCTGTGTCCTACGATGCTTGGTACGAGTGGTACCCTGACTACGCCTACGACTTCAGCAACTTCGCCGTCAAGGCGGGAAACGTTATTCAAGTCGACATCACCGCCACCTCCACCACCAAGGGTACGGTCAAGCTCACTAATGTGAGCACTGGAAAGAGTGTCAGCCAGACACTTAGCGCACCAAGCGGCTCCGTTTTGTGCCGTCAGAACGCTGAGTGGATTGTAGAGGACTTTGAGTCTGGAGGCAGCTTGGTCGCATTGAGCAACTTTGGCACTGTTGTTTTCACCCAGGCTAGTGCTGCTCTTAGCACTGGTGGATCGGACGGACTGAGCAGCGCTACCATCATCGATCTCAAGCAGGGTAGCACTGTCTACACTGACGTTACCATCAACAGTGGATCCCAAGTCACTGTCCAGTATATCTAAGCGATGAATGGTAAAGGAGGAGATGAGGTCTTTCGAGGTCGGGATGAGTTTAGGATGTTGTATGGACTATGATTGCGGGTGAAACATAGTATTTCAGCATATTTCTGACATTCATATGAATGCATTCATACTAGTCCCAGCGCTGTATAACCTGACATGTAGACAACCTGAATACATCCAGCGAGTCCTCGTTTACCAAAGCACGTTGCTTCCTGTTCATGACTTTTCCTAGAGTGTATCTTGAGTACCTTTTCACTTCTTTTCTCCGGTACCCTGCTGGCTGCCAGCGTTGGCGTTGCAATCGCCAGCACCCTGAGCACGTGCAGCGAAGCCACCCGAAGACACATCGCCGCCGCTTTTGGCCTGCGCGAAGCGAGAACGAGCATCGGAAACTGTAAACGCCTTGACTTGACAGAGCGAAATGACCTGGTTGAGTAGAGTGTATCCTAACAACGTCTGACTTGCCCATTGGGGTGGGGGTCTTGTCGCTACCACCAGTCTCGGACTTCTCGTCAGAAGAAGACATGATGTTAGCGTGACGAGTATATTATATAATTGTCCTGATGAGGTTTCGCCATGAAGCTGTGGTATCGAAGAAAGATTGCGAAGCTTTCTTTCCTTTGGAGAGAAAATACCTTTTTATATCGCTCTTTGAAGCCATTGTTCTGGTAGTTGGCATCTTTCAGCGGAACTAATCATGACTCGAAGGACTATGCATAACATAGTACAGCACTGACACCATGCCTTGCAGATTGGAACGTTAGTGTAGGTACAGGGGATGACCTACACCCCTATTCATGACGAAGATAGTCCCGCATGTCTAGAAGGGGATTGGAAATGGTTGTGGATTGGGGAATGTATGAAACATCTGCTGACGAGCTCTCACGAGGGTTCAGCTTAGCCG
>Ga0058698_10000186_pt1 | contig 36629 bp, 36 predicted proteins | sample AgamicAsSfe_FD_67288 | JGI IMG/M metagenome (GOLD analysis project Ga0058698, IMG submission 67288) | Agave microbial communities from Guanajuato, Mexico - As.Sf.e | ecosystem: Host-associated > Plants > Phyllosphere > Phylloplane/Leaf | place: Guanajuato, Mexico | collected 2012-05-30
CAACGTATATCCGAAGTCACGATATGGAAATGTTTACATGATATGGTTCTCGCTTTGGATTATCTGCATAACAAGTGCGAGAACTACGGCTATACGCACAATGATATCAAGCCAGACAACATCCTAGTTGAAATACCCAAGAGCTGGAAGATGGAAGACGGAATCCCCGATGAGCCTATCTTCAGGCTGACCGACTTTGCCCGTATGACGCGAGAGCATCCAACCGAAAGCGCACAGTTGACCCGCTTTTGTGGTACACCCGAATATGCACCACCCTTCAACGAACGAGGGGCTTTACGACCGTCCGGCGACATCTGGGCTCTAGGCGGCACCTTGCAAACCCTCGCTCTGGGTGTCTACCCCATTCAATCCCACGAAGCTTTCTCCGATAGCAGAAGAAGTCAGGAGAAGTTTGTCCCTCATCTCATCGACAAAAATGCCTGGAAAAAAAGCCACTGGCGTCATCTCATACCGACCACCTTCCGGCCCCTCTCAGCCACAAAAGAGGAACTGATTAATGACTTCGACGTCCATGATTCTATAGTTATTGAAGAATTCTATCCGAACCGCCCATGGGAGCATAAACCTTATAGCAAACGGCTCGATCGTTGGTATCAGTGGATGTTTGAGAAAGATGAGAAGAAGAGGGCCACTGCGAAGATATTAGTGAGATATTGTGTGCCAGCTATTGCGAGAAAGATTCTTGTGGCAAGGGAAGAGGAGAGGGCATTGGAATGTTTTGAGAGAGCAAAGGCGCTAAGAGACGAGATTGTAATAAAACAGCAGAGCAGGGTAGCAGAGGTCTAAGGTGTGGCTATTCATATGGTGAATGTGCACAACGAAGAGCGTAATGGTCACTATGCAATCGAAGCGGAGTAGGATAAATGCATCATCTTTACAATAGGATGGACAAAGAGTGCGTTGAAGATTTCATTTCTTATTTCATTGCTGTAAATGGTCCATCGCTTCCACTGCTACCAACGAGCGCTCAGATCTAAGGCTTATAGTTCCTGCTTGGAAGAAGTGGAGTTCTTAACTCTGGAGATCTTGAAGCCACCAGGAGCTTGAGTCTGGAACATGCCATTGGGGTCATACTTCTTAGCAGCAGCCAGGATCTTAGCAACATTTGCAGCGCCGTAGCTACCAAGTGGGTCCTGGTAAGCATCGGCGTAGTTCAGGTACTGCCAGTCTACTAGAGCGTCTTGGCTGGCAGCGAACCTTTGCATATCTTCGGTAGCAGCCCTAAGTGCTTCCCTCGCGCGAACCTCGGTCTCTTCACCCTTGACAGCAATATCGAAAAGGAGCATGATGGCGTTGTCCTTGACGAGATCCAGACCCAAGACGTTGCCCCCACGTTCCGCACTGTGCTTGGCAAAAATGGTTGGAATAGCTTGGAACATGCATTGGGTGATAAAGTCGTGGTCTGTGTTATCCGCCTTCCATGCATCGACAAACTTGGTGTGTGCATCAACAATGTATTTAAACACGGTAGGGTCGTTTTTGAAGGTCATCGTGAACCAGATGTCACTAATAGTTGTCAGTTTCATATATCGTAGTCACCCCCTCTCTCCAATTGCAGATGGAACATACCGGTATCCAGTGGGTTGCTCAAGCTCATCAGTGAGGTTCTTGTGGCTCGCCAATCTCGTGGTGTCGGCTATGGCTGGGATAGCCATAAATTTGTCGAAGCCTGCAGGAGCAACATTGCCCGCGACGTCTTCGTACGCAGCGATGATGACAATATCCTCCATGGTGGGAAGATAGCTCCAAAAGACGATACTGGAGCCGTCGGGGTAGTTCTCGACGTTGTCGACCCATGCTGTGTAGGCATCGATGTGTTGCTGTGTATAGTTTTTGGTATGGATTCTCGAGCCACCCCAAAGATCTCCCGCGGTGAAAGTCTCCATATCATAACGAGTAACGACGCCAAAGTTGAACGAACCACCTTTGAGGGCTCGGAACAGGTCACTGTTACATGTGGCGTTTGCGTTGACGATTTCGCTACTGCATGTTAGTAACAGATCTCAAATCTTCGCCGCCCAGCTTTTTGGATACTTACCCATCGGCAAGAACGACCTCGTAATTCTGCACTTGGTCACAGGCGAAACCTCGACGAGCAGTGTAGAAAGAGTTTCCTCCTCCTGTCAAGAAACCGGCTACACCGACGCTGCTTGCTCGGCCACCCGCGACAGTGACCCCATGAGGCTCAAGTGCTCCGTACACACCACCCCATCGGGTTCCGGGTTGGAACCGTGCGAGGTTTGCTTCCGCATCATAGACGGTTGTGTTCATGAGACCGAGGTCGAGTGTTACTCCATCGTTGATGTTGTTGGAGCCAGCCCAGGTTGCATGACCACCACTTCGCACGGCAAATTTGCAGTTGCTTTGCGCACCCAGTGTTTTGATGGCAGTAGATACTTCTTCAGTAGATACTGGTTGAACAATACACTTGGGATGCAGCTGAGCGCTCACGGACCAGTACGACGCCGTCCGATTCTTGTACTGCTCATCATCCTCGTAAAAGATGTTTGCTAGTCCAGCATCCTTCAGCGAAGAACACTAAAATTGGTCAGTATTGCATGAACTTTGACCAGGGAGTACATAACGTACGCAAGTCTCGTTCTTGCTGCCAAGAACCACGTCCCTGATGGTGCCGAATTGGGTAGCTTCGGCGCATAAACCCAGAGATGCAACGACGGTCGGTGCGAGGAGCTTCATGCTGTTTCAACTTGAGAACTTGGCACACTCGAAAACGTGGATGTCGAACCGATGCGCTGGGTCTAAGGGATTTTATTGTCGCCATAGCTGCAGATTGACCAGACAATCAGCGGCTAACAGTACCCGCACAAGAAACTGCTCTAACTTGGCATTTAAACCTGATCAGTGACATTCTTATGCGGCTCTTATGCTGATCTTAACTGGTATAGCAAAACGGTAAATATCCGTCTGCCGTCCCAACACGTGCCGTCTGCAACAACCTATTGGAGGTATGTGCTGTTCCTGGTCCCTGAAGTACGAGACGTCGACCCATATATTTTCATCGATATGATAGGCAAATATAATGCTCAAGAACGAGGCGGTCAAATAGAACCTATCAGGCCCCTGGCCGGCGCCGCGAGCGGCCCGAAAACTAAGCCCACAGTTACGGGAACAGTTAGTGCCGTCGGCCTTACCCGCCGAGGTTTTGGTTCCTCAGATCACGACTCATCGCACGCGTCAGCATCGACTTTTTGCTCGCATCGCAGCCAATCACCTTTCCCCAGGAACGTTGATCAAGAGGGGAGCTGCTCGCATATCGAACGCCTAAGCCGGTGGTGATATCTTCCGACTACATGGGGAAATGAGCCAAGTGAACAGAGAATCCTTTCGTAGTGTGCGTTGTTTTGGCCTGCTATACAGTCTCGATTGGTTTGAAGTCAGTAGGTCATTGATTGGATGAGTAGAAAGATTTGATCGTGGTAATCACATGAAAGTACCTGACTTATCGTGAACATACCTGTGTAAGTAAAAACTCCGAATCGCCGCTTAGTGTTGTATTTAGTGTAATTCCAAGCCCGTGACGAAGTCAGGATTTGCGCGACGAAGTCAACTTTTCCGAGACAGGGCCTTCGTATCCAGGCAAGCAATTATGTGCGATCGACGTCGACATCCCCCACGCCCACTTCCCTCTCCCGCCCCTGGTTTGGGAACCTAGCGCAAACCTCGCTCTCGAGCCTCTAGGCAGTCTTTAGACTGAACCACGTCCCTCCTTTAGTCATAGGAGTAGGTTTCAAAGGTCCTAGGTATACAAGCTCTCCCTCGTAGGAGAGACCTTTAGCTTCCGCTCCCGAGCGACGTTGTGGTTAAATCAACAACACATTCTTTGTCCAGACTTTACTGCGTCATGTCGAATGTCAACGGCGTTATAACCGCCATTCCTCCACCTGATGGCTATGAGGTCAACTTTGCGAACCCGCAGAGAAGGCTGCTCACAGAGGCCTATGTCATCTTCACAGTCGAGAACATCCTAGCGCTTATGTTCCTTGGGCAGCGGCTTTATACCAAAGTTCGTCTCATGAAGCAGTTCCAGATTGACGACGGTACTGTGTTTGGTAACATCAGCCTAGAAAATCTACTGACAAAAGTTAGCCTTCGTTATTCTCGGTTGGGCCTGCTCGGTGGGAACCCAGGGTATTTTGATCACTGGTTTCTCCACTGGCAGCATGGGCGTACACGCCTGGGAGATTCCAATTGAGAAGTACGCCTTCTATTCACGGGTAAGCTGATATCCTTTTTTTTAATTACTTGCGTTTTTTGTTCGTATGCTAATGCAACGACTTCGTAGCTCATTCTCGCCGCCCCACTGGTTTATGCAGCTTGCTGCGCCTTGACGAAGATCACGCTCTGTATCTTTTACAGTCGCCTCTCTCCATCCGTAGCCTTCCAATGGGCTGTTTGGACAACCGTCGTTATCTGCGCCAGTTCATACATCGCGATCTTCTTCAGTCTGCTATTCGCATGCAAGCCCATTGCTGCCAGTTGGGACCCATTGTTGCGCCCAACTGCGGCATGCGTCAACCAAGGAGCGATTTATATCGCTACGGCTGTGATTGGGATCGTAACGGATGTGATGCTGATCTCGATTCCCGTTCCGACTATCTGGGGCCTGCAAATGCCGACGAAACAGAAAATTGGACTAACTCTTATGTTCGGCGTCGGATCAATGTAAGTGTTAACCGGGGTGCAAGTCGTGCTCTGAATGGCTGCTGACTTGAGGCAGCACAATGGTCACGTCTATTATTCGCCTCATTGTTTTGATCCCAGCTCTAACAGATATGGACCAAACCTGGATCATAGCCGTAGGCTCTTTGTGGATGTAAGGCTTCCGTTATCGTGGTGTCTCCAGATACCTAGAATTGTTTCAACTGATCAAAACACAGCATCATCGAAAGTAACTTGTTCGTCATATGCTGTTGCTTACCGACCCTGCGGCGCTTCCTCAAGCACGTCGCACCGCGACTTATTGGCGAAAGTCGCTCATCTGAAAACAAAGACTCGTCTGATCGCAATCACGGATTGCGGACTTGGGGAAGTGAAAACACAGGCCCGAAGCGCAAGTACGATACTTTGATGCGTACAGTAGACGGCACAACGCAAGGGGACGGCGATGACGAGATTCCCCTCGCCAGCGTCCCGAACAAAGCAGGCTTTCGCGACCGAGAACGCAAGGTACCGATCGGAAACGTCGAGATGAAGGGAGACAATGATAGCGAGGAAGCTATCTTGTATGAGCGGACCGTCCAGGTTACTTATGACGGCGGCGCAGGAGGCGACCCCGCGAATCCGTACACACGTCAGGTCTGGGCAGGGGGGCAACACAATCCTACAAATCTGTAGGCTTCGGGACAGCTCTATGCTGGAAATTCGGTTCTCGTTATGATCGCTTGCTTATGACAGTGTATGAGACTTCTAGGAATATTTCGAAATGCAGTTAAGGATCGAGTTCAACCACAGAGCAGACAGATGTTGAATGTGGTAGGGCTGGTACCTGTGACTAGCTGCTTTGTGTTTAGAGTTAGATCGTCCGGTGGCTTATATAATCATAGTATCGTAGCTCACCCGGACAGTCGGGGCTTGTAGTGGGGCGCCAACGTGCGCACCCGCCTCCTCACGATCATCTCCTTTCCATCAAGCATGTCTCAATCTTGCCTATCCAAAGCTGTCGTTCATAAACCTCCCATGCGACCATCCGTTGACAGGCCATCTGTGATCCTCTACGGAGCCATACAGCCCGATCCCAGTAAAGACTGGCAGACCCATCTTGCAGCCTCACTCTCTGACCTCCCCATCGCTATCCTGAATCCACGCCGAGATGATTGGGATAGTAGTTGGGTTGAAGACATCTCTTTCGCGCCCTTCAAAGAGCAAGTTGAATGGGAAATGGACTACGCGCGCGTAGCCGATGTCATTGTTTTCTATTTCGCAGGTGACGCTAAGGCCTTACAGCCCATCACGCTGCTAGAATTGGGGCTTTATGCGGGAACAGGCAAGGCTATTGTTTGCTGTCCAGAGGGCTTCTGGAAGAGAGGTAACATACAGATTGTCTGCGAGAGATATGGTGTCGACTTGGTTGAATCCGTGGGGGAGTTGGGAGATAAGGTACGAGCGAGGCTGTTGGAAAAGCTTAATGAGGGGTCAACCGCCTCGAAACCAGACAATACCCTGGAATAGCGTCTCGATCCGTTTCGCGCTTTCGACCACTTACACACATCTCTAGATGCCTGTGCCCAAGGCTGCCATATTAGGCCATTCAATTTCTAATTGTTCAGCTGCCAAGCAAAGCCACCGTATCGTCCTTTGCGTTGGGTCTCTTGCATTTGCCGCTTAACCTTGTACGAAATGAGTGCGTGGTTAATCACTCCAGGTCGTACGCTCGGGCAAAGATGCAAGGTATCACGAGCGTATAGTAGCCTGATATCTGCAAGCCGTCGCATCGTGGGGGTATAGGGCTAACGCCGTGTTCAAAGACCAGTCTCGAGCTAAACTGCACATTGGCAGAACAGGCAGAAGGCTGCTAACCGTGCTGAATTGCAATTTGTACATTTCAGCAACGTATCGCGAAAGTCCACGCCAGGTCACTAACACATGCGGGTTGAGCCTTGCCTTCGTCTTTTGACACTTTCAGATTCCACTTCTAACACACGCAATCTGCACGCTCCTAATCTCACGAAATTTCCCTGAGCGACCGGTGCCTATGGCAGGAGATCTTCGACTCCTCAGCCTCGATGGAGGAGGCGTACGCGGTTTGGCTTCACTTTATATGTTGCGGAAGATATTGTCCTTGGTTGGCAGTCCGAAGCCTTGCGACTATTTCGACATGATCTGTGGGACGAGCACTGGGGGTTTGATTGCTATCATGCTCGGCCGACTGGAAATGTCCGTTGACCAGTGTATTGAGGCATATACCGGTATGATGGACGTTATATTTGACCCCAAAGACAAGAAAAAGCTGCCATTCAAGATTCGTAATGGCAAGGTTCAGCCTCAGTACAAGACAAAGTACATGGAGCAGGCGATCAAGCAGGTGGTAAGTTATGACTGTACGAAATGCATGTGAGACATACACTGACTTCGCATCTCCACATCTGTAGATGTCCAACGCTGGGTGGACATCGGATGACAGATTCAGAGGATCGAAGGACTCGAGTTGTAAAACGTATGCTATCGATCCCTCGCATTTGAGGACTGGGCACTAACTCGACAAGGGTCGTTATTGCTTTGACGGCAGAAGGCAGAGCTCCGACACGCTTTACAGATTACGAGAGACCTGGCGAGCACTCTAACTTCTATAATGAAGTCAAGATCTGGGAAGTAGCTCGTGCTACATCGGCGGCAACATCTTTCTTCGCACCGATGGAAATCACACATGCCGGTGAGCCCAGGCGCTTTCTTGACGCAGGTATCGGATCCAACAATCCTATCAATGAATTGTATCTGGAAGCAATGTCGCAATTCGACAAATCTGAAGAAGAGTTTGACAAGCAGATTCGGGTATTAGTGTCTATTGGTACCGGCAGGCCAGCATTGCATGGATTCGGTGAGAAGGTTACCGAAGTTGCAAAGAGCATTGCTTCTATTGCGACTGAAACCCAGGACACAGCGAATACGTTCCACCTGACCCACAGAAAACTGGCCAACCGGGGTGGATACTTCAGGTTTAATCCTCCCGACCTTTCTGAAGTGGCGATTGACGAGTCGAGCAAGAAAGGTATTATTGCATCGCGAACTGATACGTATGGCAATGACGCACATACCTTGGAGATGGTAGAGCGCTGGGTGGCTGTGGCCGGATTTGAGAAAAGTGCGTCGACCCTCGCTGAATCAATTGAAATGATAGATTTCACCTAACGGTCTCTTACATGGGCTGCGTTACATAGTATATAGATAAATGCTGACTACTGGGATGTGATAGAACAAGTTAGCTCACCAGCGATACATCCAGCTCACGTCAAGTCTCCAACAACCAAACTCTTCTATTCGTTGCACAAGGGACCTAAGTACATCAAAGAGTATGCGCCGTCGTACTGGCAGCATCTAACGCTCGACTCATACTACGTATACGAAAATATATACGACAGGTGCGGGCCCAAAGATAGAAAAGTCACTTGTATGTATCATCAACCTTGCAGCAGATCCCTGCAAGATCTAACAGCTCTCAAGTCAACGCATTCTTCGAACAATTTGATTCTGATCAGAAACCATCGCCCAACCACGTCTTCGAGACATGGACGCGTCTTCTCCGTGACAAGCAAGACGTGCGCAACAGTATCCATCGTAAGCCGTTCGTGATGGCAGCATTATACATGCTCCACATCGAGTCGAGTCTTGACGTAGCCAAGATGACAACTATAGACCCTAATCGACGCGAAATGCTCAAGCGGTTTGCGAAGTGGGTTCCATGCCAATGTGACGCTCGCTGTGGTCGTGATTGGAACTTTGTAAATGAAGTTGGGCTATCGCGAGGAGGAATCGGTGGAGAGGATTGCGATCTTCTGAAAGTGTTTAAAAGCAGTAACTGGAAGCTGATGTTCAGGAGCGACAAAGTACGCAAACTGGAGGCTACCAGAAAGATATGGGAAGCAGCACTCTGAAGGAAGTGTATACACTCTTCACTATCGTCTTTTCCAATCTTATTCAACGTGTCTATAAGCGTCGAAGTTGGGCAGAGTAAAATAGGATACAAAGTAGGTCGCCATCCATCTATCAACGCTGATTCAGCATTCAATTCTATCGTGCTAGAATCATAAAATGTCGAGCATGCTGTCAGAGCTTATTCCACGGCTATACATCAATAAGACCTGTACCCATAGCCGCTGTGCTGTTCGTGCAGTGTCGCCATTGGCCTCGCCATGTCACTTGCAGTGACACCAGAATAATCACTAGCAGCAACAGATGGCGGCGCGTCCGGATTCGCTCCGAGAGGTGTTCTGCTACTCCAAGAGGGTATGTACTCAGAACGGGGGCCACTTGTAACAGTTGGCTGGTATGGCATCTGTTGAGGCCTGGTTTGTTGAACGATTTCTTTGTCCCGCTGGTGCTGCTTGATAAACCTTTTCCAGCAACAGCAGTATCCGATCAGCAGAGCAATGATGAGAAAAACGGCAGCGGCCACTGATATGAGAGCAATCGCTGTCGTACTAAGTGGACTACTGTTGGCGACAGCGACCGAAGGGCCGTTGGGTGCAGCAGTTGCCCCGGAACCGCTAGTGATTGAACGAAAAAGGTCATCAACTCCCGTGGTGTCAGAGTCTAGTGTTTGAAAAGTTCCATCTGTAACAGTCGCAAGCACGAGGATGTCATCTGAAGCTGTTCCGCATGCCCACGAATAGAATGTTTCCTTTGCTCCGAGTACAGAGCTGCGAGCATAACGGAAGCACTGCTGTGCTTGCTGTGAGCTGTATTCTGCGATCAGCAATCGTCGTTTCGCGAAAGATTTGGGAGACATACCATTGAAGGATCGAGCCGTATATGGAAGAGCAGGTATCCTCTGGTAGGGCTACACCCATACAGTCGGTCTGACCATACGGCCGGCATGTAGCCCAATCATCGAGACACTCGACATTGTTGCAGCATGCAAAGCCGAGTTGTAAGTTCTGTGTAGTGATGCAGGCATAGTCCTCTGCACATGTGATAGGTAGTGCTATTTCGGATCAGATGTGAACTACTTCCAGAAGGTGAAGCACGATGTACCTGAGTTGCCGCGAACGAAGCCGCATGTCGCGATAGACCTTTTGAAGACATCGCCGTGTACTAGAGGTGCTGGTGTAATAACACTCGCTGATATTGTTGCCTGCACTCTTGTGCTCTGTACCTGCAGATCGGGAATATATTTCGCAACGACCAGTGATGCAATCCGTAGGGTGCAGAGATAGAGACACAGTTGCATTGCGATCTATGTATAAATAATATGGTACAACTTCCTATGGTGTTGTAGATGCCAGCGAGAGATGCGTCGATGATCCACGGGTGCTGTACCTGTCCTCGGCTACCCTTGTTCCCCAAGCTGAGAAGGCAATGCCTCAGCCTTCCTGCACAAGTCTACATGATTGTGACACATCGGTCTGGCCGAGCGCCACCAATAACCGTACCTCGTATCTTTGGGTATCGTATGTGCCGGCGGCCTGTGGGACATAGGGTCAAGCGTGGGGTATATCCTGTAAGCTTGTCGGAGGTGAAAGCGGTGGTACGGCGCGATCTGAAAAACTTGTCGCAACAGATATCTGCCCAACAGACTAGAGTAATATGAGTAACGCGAAATTGGTAATGAAACTTGACCTGCGAGTGGGATTCATGGATATTCAGATTGAGCGTGAGGAGCGTGCAGTCCGTCCCTGAAACGCCGTATGACACAAGGCTGGCACTGATACTGGAGAGCGATGTTAGATAGATAATGACGCGAGTGGATCATTGGAAAGGCAGACGTTGGGGTTGAGGCCGACGGGCTGAACGCGCCCATCAGGAACAAGCGTGGCTGAGCTGCACTGCAGGCTGTAACGCGCTCTGAAGCACACCCATCTGGCACAGTGCAGTCGGAAAGTAGCATGCGTGGATCAAGAATCAAGGAATGTAGATGAAATGATGCTGCCAATGGCCTTTCGCCTGTGAGAGAACCGTGTACTATGACCGTCATCGCATGTGGTAAGGCACCGTGCGAGGGAATGAGGCATCGTGTAATGGTGCTACGTCACATACGACGCTAACTCGTCCCAGCCTCTTCCATTTTCGTAAGTCGTTCCTTTTAACCATCACATACTCCTATCGAACGATAGTTCAACAGGAAGGCACTATTAGTCTCAGATGTTAAGATAAACAGGCTTCGAAAGTATCGAAGATAAGTTGAATATGTCTACGCGCGTTTCCGCTTTGACTATTCTTATAAAGTGTATGGCTCCTGCTTCCATGAAACCCTTCTCTCGTCTCTCATCCTGTCAAACCTTATCACACTCTGCAGCAAAACTTGCGCGCCTAACGCACAGTCTTCCTCTTTACAAAATTCCCTTGGGTTGTGGCTCACACCTTCCCTGCATGGCACAAAGATCATGCTCGTTGGGCAGCGTTTACTTGCGTAGACGCTATCGTGTCCAGCGCCAGACGTCATCTCCATAGACTGATTGGGGCCGAGGATGCTACGCGCAGATTGGCTGACAGAGGTGATACAATCTGCGTGAAACTTTGTTGCTGGGCTATCAAAATCCTCGATTATCTCAACAGTAAGTGGAAGACCGCCTGTGCAGCCGTGGTTCGAGCCCTCAACGTCTTCACCTGCAGCTATCTTGGGGAAGTCGCGCAAAACTAGCTCTTTCATCTTTGCAACCGTCTCGTCGTTTGGTGACCTGATGTCGAGACTGAATGACACATCTCCAGGTACTGTATTTGTCGAGCCAGGTTTAAGGTTGAGTATACCGGTGGATGCTAACGCAGAGTTGGCGGTTGCGAGGCGATGGGAATGTAATATCATTTTGCTTGCTGTTAGTAGAGCATCAGCCCGTGACTTGAGATCCGTGGTTCCAGTGTGCGAGTCTCGTCCCTTGACCTTGACTGTCATCCATTTGTAAGCTTGAACTCCAGTGACAACTCCGATCTTTTTGTTTGCCATCTCCAACAAGGGACCCTGCTCGATATGCAACTCAAAGTGCGCCGCCATGGGCATGGACTTGTAGCTCGCTGGCGTACTTCCTAGGTACCCAATTCGCTCAAGTTCAGACTTCATGGTTGCAGCTCCAGGGTGAACTTCACGGAGATTATGTGCCGTTTCAAGAGGGACTGACCCTGCCCAAACTCCGCTAGAGACCATCGACATTGGAAACCGAGCGCCCTCCTCATTGGTCCAGTTGACAACTCCGACAGGGTATTCAGTCTCTGTCCAATTGTCGGAGAGCACTCTGAGCATTTCCACACCAGCAGTGACTCCCAGAATTCCATCGTATCGCCCACCAGTAGGCTGTGTGTCTAAGTGACTCCCAACAAATGTAGGCGGCTTGTCATTTCTTAGTCCAGGACGAACAGCGAACTGATTTCCCATGGCATCAACAGTGACTTCACAGCCGAGCGACTTTGTGGTCTCTGCGAACCAGTCACGTGCGGCTTTGTCCGCATCAGAGAGCGCCAGTCGACTCATGCCCGTCTCCGTTGACTTCCTGTTATCGTCAGCTGCATGATTATCGAGTGCTAAGACTACATACTCGCCCCAAGGCTCGCCTATACCCCATTGACATGTATGGTGTATGTCTTCCATCAACCTCGCCTGATTGACTTTCAGATCCTTCATCAAATCATCGTTCAGCTCCTTGGTTCTGATCTGCCATTGTGGCGAATGGGAGAAGCATCTGACATGCTTGCATCCTATCCTTGCTCTTGAAGTCGGTACAGCTATCAATGCGGGGTAGCGCCTACTCGCAACGCGGAGCGCAACAGTGAACTTGTTAGCTGACAGAGCCATTTCGTGAAATCAAGTGAGAAAGAGAAGAGACGGAAACCATCGCGGCACGGGTTATGGAAGTCGGCATCTCAAAGGATGGCATGACATGGCAGGCGCCCAGTCGTAGGGAAGGAGTGGGTCGGATGTCCGATAACAGTAGCGCGGGACTATTCCGCTTCCTGATATGCGGGTTATCCGTCGGCTGAGGTGTGTCGGAGTATGCAAGGATAAAATGGTTATAGTAGTCTGGATTTTACCAGCGGCAATTTTGTTTGCTAGTATGTTAGTTGTTCAAGATGGAGACGATGCAGGGTTACAATGGCCAAAAGACCATGCTCCATGTACTAAGAGCGTTTTCACTGGTATTGGGTATCTATCGACGAACTGGGTAAAATGATCATGGCGCCTTTGCATGCTGCTCAAAACAAACTCCTTGCTCCAAAACTAATGGCTTTACGACAAGCCTTAGACGGCCTTTGCTTTTCCTTTCCCTTCAATTACTGGCTTCACGTCCTCCTCGGAGACGTCGTCCTCTTCTTCGCTGTCACTCATGAATTCTTCATCTTCGTCGTCCCAGCCAAACATGGCTCGCTGTTGAACAGGCTTTGATGAAGAAGCGGTCGGTTGAGCGTCGTCCTCCTCTTCTGAACTGTCTCTTTGCGCCATAAGCATCTTCTCAATAGCTTCCCTCGTTTTGTTCTCTGCTTCCTCTTTGTCCTCAACCCACTTGCCATCAAGACGTGCTGTGCCTCTGCTGTCCTGTAGCTCTTCCTGCTTCCGCTCGGTACTGGCCACAATGTCCTCCCACTTCTTCCGGCGCTCCTCCTTTTCACGCTGCTCCATCTCCGGCTTGATCGCTAGGTATTCGGCGAGTACCTTGGCTTCAGTGACTGTGCGCAGGCGTCGCCCGTCCAAGTTGCGGGATGATCCATTCACGTCGCCCTGCTTCTTCTTGCGCGAGGACATGCGACCACCTTGGGCGCGCAAAATTGACCCGAAACCACCCTTGCCACCACATAGCGGTACCGTCAGACGAAGCGATAGAAAGGTATCTGCGGGCGAGGAGAGGAGTGATGACACTGGTGCAGCGTCGTGGCGAACAGAGCGGCGCGAGTTGGTGGTCAGGATGTAGGACGAATTTTGGATCCATGGCGCACGTTCATAGAGCGTGTCGTAGATGGAAGTAAGAGGCGCGTCTTTTTGCGTTGCGAAGGCGATGTTTTGCCCGCGGATGCTGTTGACGATGATGGTAATCGGAGACTGCATGGTGGCGTCCATGGTTGCAGGTTACGGTACGGAGTGCGAATACAGATTTTGATGCTGTGAATTGCGAGTTGAGTTGCGCGTGGGAAGGGTGAAAGTTGTTTGGTTAGGCAGGGCGGCGGCGGCAGTTGAAGATTGGGGAGGAGCAAGCCGGCCTTGGCGGAACCACAACAGATGGTCATAGCGCTCGCTTAGACTAGCCTCGCACCTTTGCTCGAAATCGTCTATCACCCAGCGAACTTCTGAACTCATCGACCTTCAACCACTCCTAGCATTCCCGAGTCTTTCGCAACCCGTCAAGATGCTCATCCCCAAGGCCGACCGCAAGAAGATCCACGAGTTAGTCTACCCCTACAATCGTCATTGTCACGGCGCAGTCGAGCTCGGAGTTTCGCACGAAATGATACGACTTGATATGAGCTGAGCTACATTTGACTCTACACTATACTCGTCAACAGATTGGCTAACATTTGTCTCTCCAGGTACCTCTTCCGAGGTTAGTATCCCCACGTACTCGCGAGCCATGGCTATGGCACAATTATACATTTTCGCGGCTCTGCTGCATATAAGGACAGGCTGACACACGGTCACCACAGAGGGAGTTCTGGTTGCTAAGAAGGACTTCAACCTTCCCAAGCACGGCGAGATCGACACTAAGAACCTTTACGTTGTCAAGGCTTGTCAGTACCACCAACTGCTCCGCAACCCCGTCAGGTTCTAACAACCAACAGGCCAGTCTTTGACCTCGCGCGGTTACCTCAAGACCCGCTTCTCGTGGCAATGGTACTACTACACCCTCACCCCTGAGGGTCTCGACTACCTCCGCGAATGGCTCCACCTCCCTGCCGAGATCGTTCCCCAGACCCACATCAAGCAGCAGCGCTCTGCTCCTCCCCGGGGTATGCTCGGCGGTGATGACCGTGAGCGCCGTGGTGGAGGCCGTGGTGGACGTGGCGGTGACCGTGGTGGTGACCGCGACGGCTACCGCCGCCGTGACGCCGGCGAGAAGGCTGAGGGCGGTGCCCCTGGCGAGTTCAAGCCCGAGTTCCGTGGTGGCTTTGGCCGTGGACGTGGTGCTGCTCCTGCTTCGTAAGCAGTTGAGGACTTTCTGGAGTAAGGCTAGATACGGTTTCATCTTCATGTCGGGCTTTACTGCATTACAAAATGGGATCGGAAACGGCGAAATGACCGGATGATACTACGAATGGATCGCTTGTCTAAGTTGCGATGACGCAGTCTTGGACGACCATGTCCTCAATGATACCCCATAACACCTTCAGTGAACCCTTCCTCTGACGTGTTTCCTATGTATGCGTCTTCATATGGTACCTTGCATTGGGCGGACCCATGTTCGTATCACTGCTAGTAGTCTGGGGGGTCATGAGCTCTTAGTATTCCGCTTCTGATGTATAACGACATAGACACATGTATCTCAATGCCCGCCTTTCGCAGTCTTCATCAGCCCATCGCCACTCTTCATCCACATGGCGCAAATGTACCCGATAGTCTGCCCGCCCATTTCTCGTTCTACCAAACTCTGCAAGGACGCCAGTTTCTCCTCCATGTTTTCGTGGCTATTCCCATATTCATCTCCCCTGAGCGACTTCCTCCCCAGTACAGCCATATTCCTCGTACTCGGAATCCTCAAGTGTTCTTTTTCGACAAGATGCCCCGTCTCCTCGGTCAGATGACACACCCAGCTACATAGACTAGCGTATGCAGAAGGCTGCTTGGGCTTCTTCGACGCTGCTGTGGCTGGATCAGCGATGATATATCTGGCGTGCGCCGGCGAGCGAAATCTCGTGCCACCAAAGTCGTGCGAACAACAAGGTATGGCGATGAAAGGCGAAGAGTTTAGTCGGGCTAGCAACGGCGTCCAAGGTGTCAATTCATCGGCGTGATTGCTGATGATGAAGGTGCCGGATGGGAAGACACCGTTGTGGTGTGGTGTTGGGGAATCAGTCGAGGTTGAAGAATATGGCTGAACAATCTCCGGTACTAGAAGCATCTCTTGCAGCTTTTGGGCGTGTTCTGATGGGAATGTATCCCATGTCTTTCTGCGACGGGCGTCAAAGCCCCAACCATGCCAGCCTTCCGCGTTGAGAATGTGGACGAGAAGACCGTTTCCACATCCGATATCTACGAAGCCCGGGAAGTTGGCCTGTGCTATTTGCCTTTTCTGCTCCACCTGCTCATCTCCGTCATCTTGCTTGTGTGTACCATTCTTGGAGCTGTACATGTCTCCCCAAAGCTCCATCAGAAACGCTGCAATGCCTAGATCCTCAAAGACATGTTTTTCGGCGGGTGTCTGCTCCACCCATCCCTCGATCAAATCTTTCGCATATTTGCCCTTTAGGTATGCATATGTATCTTGGAATCTTTTTTGTCCAATTATTTGGTCGTGGTGAACGCGTTTCGTGTACCCTGCCTGCCGGCCGCGTGAGTGTTTGTGTATGACCTCCAGAAGCTTAAGAGCCGTGCGGGAGAGACGATTGTCGATCGGAAGGTCCGGGAAGAAAGAGTAATGAATAGACAGATGCCCAGATGAATTGATCAGGGATGTAGGCGGTGAGTGAGAGGAAGTTGGGAAGTGGGTATATAGCATTGCTAAAGAACGAACTTTAGGATGGTAATAGGGGATAGCTTCCAATGTGGCAGCGTGAGGGATGTATATCATCATGTACCGCTCTGCTTTTACGATATCCTCAGCTCCATCTGGACCGATGATGTTCACGTCCTGATGCGACACAAACAGGTGACAGGTTTGCATCAGCGAGTCATCCAACTTCGGATTCCGGGGTATGAGTTTCCGCACAACCGTGTATTCTAGCTCGTACCCTTCTATGCCTCCATCGATCAGTTGCGGTCGGCATTCTGGTCGCAGGTGCTTGACAATGCTTGCGAGATCCTCTGAAGTACTGGCTTTGGGGTTGAACGTAGCGTCTGTGAAACTTTGATATGAGAGCTCTGCGCGTGCCAAATGCGTTGAAGTCCGGTTCGGATTCTCAAGCAAATCGCGACAGACCTCAAGGAAATACCGAGGCGCAATATTCGCTGGCGCAGACTGTACGATAGCCCATATCTCGGATGGAAGGCCACTAGAAACCTTGGGTGCACTGGATACGTCGTAAGGTGAGAACTTGTCACTTGTAAGTTCTCGGTTCTCGACTTTCGTTACCGGTTGCGCTTCTTCCACCCCGGAACGATTATCTTGTGCCTCGGTAATGGATGATTCGTTTCTGTGACTCCTTGTTTGTTCGTCTTGACCCATTCTGGTTGATCTATCTCTTGGTTTGGAGTGACTAGCCCACAAACTTGGTTCCAAAATTCGCACAAATCAAGCGTTTATCGAGTCGCGGTAATCCAGACAGCATGTAAAGGGTTTTTTCACTAGTAGGTATCTGACTTCGAAGATTTTGGTTGGTTTTTATTCCTTCAAGATGGGTGATGGTGACAATGGTGTTGGTGTGAGAAGTGCAACCGAGCAAAATGGGTTCTAGTCGGTCCACCACAGTCCGAAAGAGTAATGAACACGACGAAAACCAACTGGGAACACAAATCAAATGCGCTTCTTGATACATTCTTAGCTGAAGCTCCACATGCGTCATGACGGCCGTACAGTCTAGGTTCCTATCTATGCTTGTACTTAGGGTGCAAATGTCGATGAAACCACGGAACAGTGGAAGCAGGCGCACGTATAAGCCATGACGTAACTCGATGGCTTTTGCACATAGCTTTGAGCCATTATGTCGTGAAAGCTCTAGTATGTAGCTGGAGTCTATCGAATCTCTATCTCTCATAGATCTAATAGTCCCTTCAAGCCCTAGAAAACGCCTCCATAATGCACGTCCCAACTGACCCCAGCTCAGCCCTTAGCGCCCGTAGTAATGCGCCATCTCGAGTCCTGCTCTCTTGAAACCACACTTGACGTAGAATCCTTCATTTGCTTCTGAACAGTCCAGAATAGTCTTGTAGCAGCCCACCTTCTCCGCGACAAAGTCGAGCGCCTGGATAATTCTCAGTCCGAGCTTCTTGCCCTGCTGGTCCTTGGCCACGGCAATATCCTCAATGTGTCCGACAAGGCCGAGTTGATGGATGAACTTGCGCTCGACGATGAGGGCACCGGTGCCGACGATGGCATTGGATGAGTTGGTGATGCAGAGAAGGTAGTATTCGTCGTTGCGAGTCTTCATCCAGTCGTAACGTTCGTTCCATTGCTGGAAAGCATGTTAGTGATACGCTTTACGCATGTTTGTGAGGGCCCTGGGACTCTGGGACTCTCGTGTGCGTATTCTAAGGAAAAGAGAAGATTTCGTACCTCCTCAGTTATGTCTCCCACCGTGGTGAGCACTCTGAGTACATCCAGGAAGCCATTGTGGTAGTCTTTCCTCTCGAGCGGTCGACAGCTGTAGCCCTCTGGGAGTGCTTTGAGGACTTCGGGGGAGATGAGCTCAGAGCTGAAGAGCGGGCCTTCCGTCGATGACATCGTGGGCTGAGATTGGGTTGAGTCCGGGAGGTGAGAAGACGAGAGGGTGTAGGAGAATAAACAAGCTTGCGACGCGATCGACCTGTTTCCGGAGCTGGTGCTACTGCGCGAGACTGGGGGTCGCGGGGCGTTTCTGCGACTTATCGATAAGAGGGGCGGTGAGAACAGAACCACGATACCGAGGAGGGCTAGGAGCTTACTGTGAGCTTCAACGATATGTTCAGAGGGCGACGTAAACCAAAAGTTAGAAAAACTCCAATCTTCTTCAAGCACAGCAAGGTGGCTACTATATGTGTTATTGGTAGCTGGAGAACACGCCAAGCATTCAGGAACCAGAGCTAAATTTGGAACTTTCAGGGAAGCTTCGTCATGATCTTCAGGAGCATTCTCGTGTCAATAATGCACCAGCCTTATTCGGTCACAAGCAATCGTGACGTCTCGTATTGCGACTTCAGGGTAACAACAGAGACCAGCCCAACTACCTAGTTGCCTCACCTATTGCAATCTCAATTCTCATTGCAAAACCTCAACTTGCCTGAGCGCCTTCAACACATTTTCAGGCCTCAAATCACCGTCCCCGAGTTCGAGGCCTACAATCTTCGCCAACGCCTCTGTCAACTCCATGTTCTGTCTCTGCAATATCACGACCCGCTCCTGCATTCGCGCCATCTTATTAATTATACTCTCATCCTCTATGCCTCCATCATGGCCACTGTCGATTTCAATATTTGATTCTGAAAGCGGCTCTGGTGTATGCGCTGGTGTTGGCAAGGCTCCCACGACAACATCGGAATGCTGTTCTTTTTGCTCGTAGTATCCTGGTAACGGCTTTCGCTTAACACGCTGCAAGTCTCGCAGCTTCCGAGCTCTGGTTTGATATTCTCGACTTATTCGCGGCCCGAGCTTAGGTGATGCTGCGAGCGGATAGTCTTCGATGGGTACTGCTTCGGCTGATTTAGGAAGCTCTTTCAAGCTGCGCGGCGATACCGGGACCGGCTCAGAGAATGAACGACTGAGAATTTCAGGGTCGGACATTTTGCGCTCCACACCTTGGCTGGCGACAGGGCTGAGAATCTCTCTGTTAAACGTAATGGAAATATGTCGAGAGCGTCGTTGTGTCGGAAACTGCGATGTTGGGACAGCCATCACCTGAGTGTTGCAAGGACTCTCAGTCGGTATGACGATTCTGAGATGTTTTGCGCCTCCGGAGGTTGTCATCTCGCGAGCGCACGTTGGGATAGGAGACTGTTTGCGTGCTCGCTCAGGAGAGCCTTCCACAGATCCTACGCGAGCAGCTAGGGTTTTGCGCTGTTTGACCTTGAAAAGTACCATCGTCTTCTTGCGCTGCTGTATGGTAGGCTGAGAATCCGTGCCTGGTCCAGTGTGCTTGAGGTAGTAACTGAGATCATTCAGGCCCAGATCAGCGCTTGCTGTCAGTGCATCGTGACTAAGAATTGGTGGCGCCAACCGTCCTACCTGCGAGGAACCTACATGGCCAGCTTGTCCTACATCGAGGCGTTTTGATATTCGCTTCTTCGGGACGTGGAAATTATCTTCCAGCTTGTCATTCTCGTCACCAGACGAATGTTGCTCGTCAGCTGTAAAGGCAAACTCGCCATGCGCAGAGATGGCTGACTCAGTCTGAGCTGGAAATGTTGGGTTTGTGAGCCGCTTTGGGCTACGGCCCGGTACTGTTGGTGGTAGCTCATCCAGATCGAGCTCACCAATAGCATGGATCTCCGTAGGCTTTCTGGTCGTCTCAGAAACAGGTGGTTCAGGAGACATGGGAAGAGGAATATCTTGCGGGTCTGGCGAATAAGCGTGGCAAAGTGTTTCCGCTACTGATACTGGACCGCCCGTCTGGCTGTCGAAGTATCTTTGGATCACTCCAAAAGTACCCATTTCTCCAACTTGCTCCGTTTCTATCTCAGGCAGCATCTCGCTCATAGTGTCGTAGCTAGCCTTGCGTCGGTGCTTGGCAACTAGGGGTTCCAGTGGCGCATGTCGTGTAGCATTTGTTAAACTTGGAGTCGTGACTTTGAACGGCGTTTGGCGCCGCTGGCGCTTCTTGTCTTGTGGGCGAGTTATTGGTGACCTTGCAATTCGAATGCTGACATCGCGATCTGCATCTTCACAAGGGAAGGCAGAGCGCGGCTCGTATGTAAGCACCCTGGCCAAAGGGACAGACGACGAGCGTCGACATGGCTTCCCCGATGGCTGATAGACGTCTGATGATGATGGCGACGAGATCTCCTTGGAGTCAGGTTCGGTCGCATTCTCAAACTCGTTTGGAGTGGACTCCCCGGTTGTATGAGACACTATCGATGAGCTATAGGCATGTGGACTGGTGGTAGTACAATTGTTGCTCATTGAACGAGCTCCTTGCGATGTCCTAGGACGGGAATAGTTCTCCTTCGAAGTTCCTGAAGGTTGATAGATGTTACATGGCTTTGTGGGCTGCATTTCGAAGTCTCGTGGGGTGTGGTTGAGAAAGCTGTGTTTGCGTCTTTGTTGACAGCCAAACTCATCTATAAACCGCACCGGCGGTGAAAGTTCGCAGCCAGTCGGTTGAGTCCCTGCAGTGGTCGGTGGGGTGTTTTCGTCCTGCGTCGACGCCGTTGACTTGCGCATGGACGACTCAGACGTCACGCTTGTGTTCATCTTAGAACTCTCTTCCAGCGCCCAGGCATATTCAAGAACACTCCAGCTGGTGTGCCCGAACATTGGAAATGAGTTCAAAAGATTTTCTGTGGAAGCAGACGAGATCATATCTGCAACCTGGTTGGCATTTACCCTGAAAACAAATGTCCGGATTGCGATCCTCTTCTCGTTTTGATGCCTAAGCGCGAGCCGTGAGTATAGCTCAGCAGGGTACGCTGGGTGATAACGTGGCACAACCAGGAGATCACAAACTCAGCAGATGCAGTCGTGTTGTATTGCATGAAGTATGCTGATTGTTGGCTGCTACCCCAACCAGGGGTAAGATGAAGGGTTCGTATCGATGATTGGCAGGGGCGGCTTTGATCTGACTTTAGTGTGTGGAAAATATGGCGACCGGCAGCTCTCTTCACGCTCAAGCTTGATGCAGATGAGACAGGTTCTCAAATTTGAGAGGAGGAAAGTCATGTAGTGTAATCAGGGGCGAATCTGAGGGTAAGGATCACTTCTCGAGCTCGTGGTGCTGAGAGGCGAGGCAACGTGACACTACAGCGCGTTGACAGCGAAGCCGGTAGTCGATAACGAGGTCGTGCACAGATTGGAAGAGGTTCTTTGTCGCGAAAGATATTGAAATTGGATACTGTTAGTGCAAAGGAATGTTGGAAATATGCGTGAAGGAAAGGAAGACTGCATCCGGGGAGTATGAATTATTAGTTCGCTGCTCACAAAACATAGTGAAGATCGCACTAAAATGCATGCTGCAAGTTAGCCACGATCTGGGAAATGTGCGACTGGACGACGACGATAATTGGGTGCATAAGTATGTAGTACAAGTGTGCGAAGGTGATTGGCCGCCCGGTAGTACAAAAGATTGTGAATGCCATGCGGCTTGCCCGATCCGGCGGCAATAGGGAGAGCCTTGCTGATACTACGCTTTGGTAGAAACTGGAAGAGACGCCATGCTGATTCATGCGTCAGACGGATCGTTGATTCTCGCTTGAAGAGTATGGGGTGCAGGAACCAACAATCGGCAATGGGCGGTGTGCGTCATGGTGGTACGGGAGCGCCTGACTAGCGGGACAAAGTCACGGCCCTAGTGCATTCGCGACCACAGCGACCACACATAGACGCGTTATACACGACGTGCGCAATGGACCGAAAGATGTCAATTTCCGCATTTGGAGCCCAGAACATGCTGTAAATGTATGTTCCGGGGAAACGATTAAGCACACGGCACGCATGTCGATCGTTACTTGCCGGATTTTAGCCACGAAGTGCCTTTTTAGGTTTCGTGGCCGATCTTCGTCCGATGTGATACAGGGCATATGGCCCCAGAAAGAGATAGTCTCGGATAGCTATGTATACATAAAGATATGAATGAACGCCGGGCAATGCTAATGAAAGTGTCCGCCCATTCAGAAGGCGCCAAATGCTAATAGAAAGAGAATATTGCTGAAGCATGCACATAGGAAAATAATGCCACTTCGGCCCCTCCCGCCGGTTAGGTTGCTGTACCGTCAGCCGTTCCTTGGCTTCTTATTTTTGATGAAAGGGTTTGGTGGTTCACGAGGCCGCCTACGGATTTTAGGCTTTGCCATCGACATGCCGCCGATGACATCTCCGGGCGGGGGAGCGACCACACCATTCGTCCCGTTGCTTGTCTCTCCACTGGGTGTCGAGCTCTTGCGCGATGCATCGGCAATAGCGGCAGGTGTTGATCGGCCACTGCCTCCATTCATTGTATTGGAGGCAGAATCAGATGGAGCATCCTCCATTTCTGCATCGCTACTCTCAAGCTTGATTTTATCAAGACCAGCGATGTCTTGAAACTTCCGCTTTTCGTGATGTACCAGTATTTGTTCGTCGTTGGTTTCCGTCTTGACCTCTTGTTTGATAGACTTCGAGTCAGAGCCTGAAGATGTACTAGACTGGTTGCTTGCAGACCTGCTCATGGGCTCCGACTTCACTTCTAGTTTGACTTCTGGTTTGACCTCTGGTTTAACCTCTGTTGTAGGACGGTGAGGTTGTACATAACCTTCTTTTGGTGCCGGAAATTTACTGGAATGTTGGTTCAGCATCTTTGGCACGTCTTGAGCAGAGAACCGCTTCCTCTCCTTCGCGTCTACTATAAGCTTCTTCCAGAATTCTCCTCGCATAAGCGAGTCAGAGTTTCCTAGGACCCAAAGAGACGATTTGGCACGTGTGAGACCGACGTTCATACGCCGAATGTCCTGGAGGAAACCAACGCCGCCTGCTGGGGAGGCTCGTACGCAGGAGAAGATGATGATCTCGCTTTCACGACCTTGGAAAGCATCTGTGGTATTGAAATCAATGTCTTCAATGATATTCTGACCGTATGCGTTCATAAAACGCTGTTTCAGCTCGCGCAGTTGGCTCTTGTAAGGTGTGATTATGCCAATCTTGCCTTTGAAATCATAATCGGGGTAGTCGGAAGTGACTCGTTTGTACAGCTGCATCGCGACATTGATCTCAGCGATATTTATGAGCGAATGGCCCTTTGGAGCAGCTTGGTGTTGACCTTGGACATCGAAGAAGCGGTAGGGTCCAAGCAACATACTCTGATGCCATGGTCGTTGACGTAGACCAGCCATGTCGTCGCCATCCAGGAGGCGACCATCGTAAAACGTTCGACTAGGAAACAAACTGATTTCCGGGTGCATACGGTATTGTGTGTCCAACAGATGCACATCGTCTGGGTGATTCTTTTGCATGCGAACGAACAAACTCTGCTCATATTGGAAACCTTTCGCCTTGTCCGAGAAGACTGTTGGAGGAAGTTGCTTTGGATCTCCAACCAGGATACACTTGGCGCAACCGTACTTGAGAGGAATAAGTGCGCTCATCTCAACACACTGAGCAGCCTCGTCGACAATGACAGTTTCGAACTCGATACTTAGCCCTTGGAACATTTCGTGTCCAGAACCGCTGAGTGTCGCACAGATAACGTGCGCGTCGTTCAGAACAGCTTCTTGTGCACGTCGTCTGTTCAGGTCTGCGTTACGACTGGCAAGCTTCTCGTCATCCTTGACATTGTCAATCTTGGTTCCCAAGGCTGTCTTGCGCCTGCGTAGCGCGTTGATGTCGTCGTCCAGCTTGGCCGCAGCTTCTCCTTTAGTCTCACCAGTATCTCGTTGCTGATAGGCTTGTTTCAATTGATCAGAGACTTGTTTGTGTTCCTGGAAGAGCTTCTGTGTCGCTTCTCGGTCGTTGCCGTTCGATGAGTCAACACCGAGGCGTTTATTGACAAGCTCTTCCAGGGTCACATCTTGTACACTGGCTTTAATGGCGTCTCCTCGACCTAAACGTACGATGTTGAGTTTGCGCGACTCGCCATTGAGGGTTTTGATGCCATCTTTGAAACGCATGACCAACTCGTCCACGGCCGCATTACTGGGCGCGCAGACCAGTAGCTTCTTCTGAGCAGCATTCGAGTTTTGTTGGCCAGGAACAGCGATCGCAGTACCGCGGTTTCGAAGGCTATCGCTCAAGATAGCTCCTACAATAGCAGTGATGGTTTTCGTCTTTCCGGAACCGGGCGGTCTGTGGATATGGTTAGAAATTCACTCACTAATGTATGGATGTTGTGTCTTACCCTTGGATCAAAGTGAACGCATCATTGTCGATGGCGGATTTGATAGCTTTCGCTTGTGCCGGATTCACATTGTAATTAGAAATGAGTGGCTGGATCTGGCTATCCTTGTAGGTCAAAAGCGGAGAAGGCTTCGCCCGGATAATTTCGTCACACAGATCGTAATACTGGAGACCTTTCAGCGCACCGTACTCGCGCTCTAGAGATGTGATTGACTCGAGTTTGAAGCCCAGAATCGTATTGTTTGGTTGCAGTGCGGTCGAGAGAGGGTTACCAGGTACTACGCGGTACGAGACTTCGATGTGTTGCTGCTTTCTCTTCACACGGAACACCCTGGCGAGACATGTTGGCTCATCCGCAGAGGGTGACTTGGATTTGGCAAAGAGTATAATGTCACCTTCTGAGATGAAAACTTCCTTATTCTCAACATGAGTCATCGTACTGCCGACTTCTTGGAACATGTCGACAGCGGCTCGCGAAGTTAACCTTATTTCATAGGGCTTAGCTTGGTTCTCCTCACGAGCTTTGACGAAACCTTGCCATGCTTCTAGGGTCAGAAGCGGTTCGAAGGTATTTTGGTAATCGTTGGGTGTGCGGAAAGTACTGAGGACCTTGGAATACATGTCCGGCCGGGACTTGGGCGGGAACGGACCCTCGTGGAAGTAGTTCCAGCTGAGAATAGTTCGATGAAGGCTGCTCAGATCAGGCGCCAGACGAGCGCGCATGTCTTTGGCAGAACGCTGAGCCCGCTTTTTCTTCGTCGGCATTTGGATTTTGACTTCGTTAACAATGTTTGTCTTGGGTCCAGTCTTGACTTTGGTCTTCTTAATGCCAAAGAGGTCTTCATCAATATCGCCTTCTTCGTCCGATGACTCGTCGGAAGAATGCATTAAGCCTTCTCCTTTTGCAGCCTGATCTTTGCCTAACACACCCAGGCCCTCAAGACCTGAGCCAGCTTCGGCAACGTGATTTGAGACGCCCCTAGCTGCCTTCAACTTAGCGATCGCAGCGGCCTTCTCTTTCTCCCGCTGTTGTAGTGCAAGCTGCCGCTTGCGTTTGAATTCGGCCTGTTGGGCACTCTTCTTATCGTCGAGAGCTTTCTGCTGGGCGGCCTTCGTTTCAGATGCTCTCATCTGCTCCCGCCGTTCCTGAAACTTACTAGATCCAGAAGTCATACTAGCAAGCAATTTTGCTTTGGCGTCTGCTGGTGACTGTGTCGCACCCGGAGCCATCCATTTGCTGATCATGGCTTGCTTGGGTTTTGCGGGCTCCTCTTCCTTCACGAGTGGGCGGCCGAGATGCTCCTCGAGCGCTTGTTGCAGCTCAGCTTGTTGCGTGTCGCTCAGCTTCGCGCGGACGTCTCCTGAGAGCACGCGTTCCATGTATGAAAGAGCGTTGGAATCAATGTCGATAGACACACGATGCAGCCGAACAAGAAGCTTGCTGATCAAAGTGACAGACTTGCTAGACAAGAACTCGTCACGAAGACGGAGCCATTTCGCCAGACCCTCCATGGCATTCGCCGGCTGTGCCAAAAGCTCTTTGAGGAGAGCGGTCTTCGATATTGTTTCATCTTCATCGGAAGAAGGCGGCTTCAGGGCAGTAGCAAAGATGCTGCATTGGTCGAACAACACATCAGCAAATTGCATAGTGTCTCGGCAAAAGTCCATCATCATATTTTTGTCGTAGAAACCCAAGTTGCTCCAGGCTTCAGTAGTGGCGAAAATCATCGTAAGTGAATCCCATAGATTCTCCCATAGATTCATCGTCGCTGCAGCATCACCAGAGTCGTATTCCCGGCCTCGCAAAATTCCGTCTTGAGAGTTGCAAATAATGTCGATGATATCTGTGCATGTTCGGATCATACTTGGTGCGGGTGCAAACGCCTTCTTGAGTCGAACCTGCCGAACTGAATCTGAGATACCCCGAACGACGTGCCTATAATGAGCTCTCAAGATGTGTTGCAAAGCGCCACGACGTTCCTCTTCTCCACTTATGACCTTCAACAGCTCGATAGCAGAGTTGCGCGTATCTTCTGTGGACGAGAACATCAGGGAAACGATGGCACTCGCTGCAGGCTGTTGTCCGAACAAGGCTTGTAATAGGGTGGGCTCAAATTCTGACATCTTCTCCACGACATCGGTGATTGATTGAGAGAGCAGCCGGAATCGATCATTGAAGTGTCGTACCTCTGGGGGCACCTTGTCGACACCCGACTTCATCTGAAGTGGTTCGAGCCCGATCAGACCCCTGCCAGCAATCAGAAGATGTGTTGCAAGCTCTAAGCTGTCTGGACCTATTGCTCGTAGAACTGTCTTCCATATAGGACTGGATGGCGGTGTTTGGGTGGGCGATGGTGCTTTTGCAGAGATAAGTTGCCTCTCGATAATGAGGGACTGTGCTTCCAGCTTGAACGCATGCTCGATCACCGAAAGGGTCAGTTGCATATCCTCTTGATTTTCCTTGTTGTGTTTGAAGTTTTTGAGGCTTGTGACGAGGGACTGTATGAAGGTTGATAGCAGATCCAGCATGCCGTTGACGGTTGGCTGCCCAACAAACTTGTCGATGCCTTTACCTTCTCCCATCTTGCGAAAGGTATAATCTAAAACTTTCAGACCTTCCTTGTAGCAGTAGGCTCGAGCCACTGGGGGGTACCGATCAGACTGGAAGCGACCGAGCAACGCGTGTGCAAACGGCCGGACCGCCGGTCCAAGATTGGATAGCTTGATGGAGTCCAGGAAGACCGGAATCCAGCTGAAGGCAGCATGAAGGTTGTTCATATTCTGTTCGTTCCCCTCTGCAGTTGCGAGAAGGAGTTGATTCAGGATCGGGCTGTTGAACACTTGTTCTACCACTGTAGCGATTGAGGAAGTTACAGCATTCATGCCATCCCAGTAATCGATGGGGGATTTTTCTAGTAACTGCTTCATGGTCGCAATCAGATCCAGAAAGCCTTCGGACTTTAGTGAAAGATGATCAAGCATCAGACGATAGAAGTCTCCGTCAAGGCCGCGCAACGAGTCGGTGATCACCTCCCTGTCCATCTTTGCTACTATGAGCCGCATGCCGCCCCAAAAGAGTGGTACCACGGATAAATCCAGATTGCTCATTTGGACCTTCATCATGACACTTGTGACGTAATCCCGTACAGCCCACTCCCACTCGGACTTGAGTAGATTCCGCTTGAAGGTAGACCAGGACTCTGTCGCCCATTTATGCCGCCTATCAACCCTAGAGAATAAGAAACGGGTCATGGCCGGAAGGTATGTCTGAATCTTCAGCCGCTTCTTCGTTTGGACCATGTCGAATGGTGCATCGAAATGCCGTTGGAGGAGTTCCTCGTTCCGTATTAGGGCGTCGCAGCTAAGCGCTTCGAAGAAACCATATGTGCATTCGTTGGGTAGCAGGCGGACTGAGCGCGTCTTGGGCTCAGCTTTACTCAGTATCTCGTTGGCCTCGTCCAAGCCCTTTTGTATGCGACCCAGGCATTGGCTGTCTACTACTTGTAGAAAGTCCCCAATGTTGTCCTCGTCGTAAGAATCAATCAGCCGTGTTCGCCATTCTGCTCTGCTCTGGTGGAAGACTCTCACGCAGACATCGCAGCTTTGCATGAGGCTGTTGAGGCGGCTGACGAGCCATTCTTTGTGTGGCGCTGCTTCCTCCCCGTCGAAGGCCAATATCTCGGCTGCCTTGAGGGCTGTCCATTTCCGGTCTTCGGCAGCTAGAAGCTTGAGCTTGCGGTCGGCGAGTTCGTTGGCATCGGTTTCGGGCGGATACGCGGCAACGTCTTCATCGTAGTATACTGATCCGTCGTCGCCGACGCGAGGACAGAACAGATGCTGTTCTTCGGGTAGCTCTCGGAGCTCACTACAAGACACAAGATGGTTAGCCACGTCTGGTGTGGAAGGATGCCGATGGATGGGAGCCCGAGTACTTACTTTATCTTCTCGAGAATCTCCGCCATGATCCCTCACCCAGGCCCGTCCTGGTTGTGACGCCCCACTCACAATGTCTCAGAGGGATGACAGCACGCAATTCGGCATTGACCGCCCTCAGAGTCTCTACACTAGCACAGCGGAGTTGCACTTGTGTCTATCTATGAGACGCTATCTATCCTGCGAGGATCCGTCGCGCCCGTTCAATGCTTGACGCTGTAGTTGGACAAGGAGAGAGAGAAGCCGCGCAGGCCGTCGACGAGTCTTAAACGTATTAAGGAGCGTCGGTGAGAGAGCGTGCTAGGCTCAAAGGGGCGAGAGTGAGGGCGCGGACGACGGTGGTTGCGATGTGTTGCGCAGAAGAAAGGCACATGGCAGACGTCAGTGCATCTAAGAATCATCCCCCATGCAAACGCGACGCGATCCACTAGCGCCCCACTCGCGCGCGTTTGACTTGCCAAGCCTATTAACATTCCTCTTTCATCTCCACGGCAACTTGCACACATCACAAAACTGATATTTTAGACATGAATCCCGAATAAACTATGGACACTGAGCTCAGTGTGTTTAGAATATGACATACTGTGCACGCGCACACAGTGTTGCTTCAACATCGCTCCTAATACCCAGGCAGATCCACGATTCTCGGAGCCGGGTTCACCCCTTCCTCCTTCCTTTCGCCGGCAACCACAAACTTCTTCCTCCCTCTAAACAGCCAATCTACACTGGCAATCAAAGCAACAATGGCATAGACAACGCACACATCTACACGTCCCGTCAGTGGTACACATATTAGCCCAAACGGCATCACTTACAGTTCATGTTCCCTGCCTCAACAGGCTTCGCATACGGAAACGAGTACATGATCAGTGTGAACAGTGTCCAGACAAGTAGTACAATATTGGCGAAGAGACCGACCGGACCGAGCCAGAATGGCCCGTGGGATATCTTGTCGCGACCGCGGATGAGAAGGCAGATGACCGGAACAGAGTAACTGAGGTACAGAAGAACGATACATGCCGTTATCATCCTACATCTCGTCAGCTTTGGTACCCACACACACGAACAGCAGGGTGTCCTACGAGTTAAAAGCTGTCAAAGAAGCCAGATACAGGCATCCCATGATAGCCACGATAACACAACTCACTAAGTGGGCGTTGAGCGGCACGTCAAGTCCTTCATGTACCTTGGCCAGCCAGCGATGAGCAGGAAGCCCCCGATCGCGCGCGAAACTCCAGCATAGTCGACTCTGCCAAGTATGACTTGCGACCAAGCAACCCAGTCCCGTAGCTATGATAAGCGCCTCAAGAACCGTCGCTCCAGCCTTACTCTGCAGCGCGCGAAAGAAAATCTCCAGAATAGGCACTCCAGTATCTGATGCGCCAATCTCAGCAAAGTCCCCTACAATCGAGAAGAAGATGCCGACAGAGAAGAACCAGCTCGTTACAAACCCAATTCCCACAGTTCCCATAATGGCTATTGGGACCATCTTCTCTGGCCGGTGTACTTCTTCGGCGAGATGCGTGGCGCAATCAAGGCAAGCGAAAGCCCAGTTTGTGTTCACGAGACCGACGATGAAGGCTATTCCATCTTGCTGCCAGCCCGTGTTATTGATAAAGGTCGCGAAGACGAAGCGAGCGTGCTGGTGTGTAGGCGCAACGGCTGGAACGGTGATGAGTATCACGGCGAAGGAAAGCAGTGAGATCCATAGTGTGGTTTTGCCGACTGTGGGAAGTATCTTGCCGTAGCAGTTGAAGAAGAAACAGAAGATGTTCGAGAGTTGGTAAGCCTAAACATCGGCGTACAAAGTCAGTATTTGTCTCGCATACAGTTCTTACAGGGACGTTACTTGCCAGGAAGACATGCCAGGGTTGAATGACACTGGGAGAATACTTAGTACATGTTTCTTAGACTTTCAAGGACCTCTCTAGATAAAGCGAAGGTATGGGAAAGAAGTGCTTACAAGTCAGGATGCCCAAGTTGATAACAACCCACTACCGCACTTCCCATAGCCAATGCCACAGACGCACTCGTAAACATAGCACCCCACCACGCCAACCATCCCGTCATGTAACTGGCGAGTCTTGTAAACCGTCTCGGCGCAAGTTCACCAGCCCAGAAGTACTGTCCACCCGCATTCGGCATCGCACTTGCCAGCTCGCTGAGACTGATACCCACGCAGGTCGAGATGAGAGCTATGAGCATAATGCCGTATATGACGAGCAGCGGGCCTCCAGAATTGATGCCAGTTATCAGAGCGGCTGATATACCGAACCAGGAGTTTGTGATTGAAAATCCGACGCCCAAAACGGACCAGACGGTGTACTTTCTCGCCATGTCTTGAGTGTAGCCCATCTCTGCTAGCTTGAGAGCGTCTGCATCAATGGAGGACTTGCCTTGTGTCTCTACATCGTGAGCGATGTGTGGAGTGGGATGTTTTTCTATCTTTGACTCCATGATTTCTGGATTTCTTTGGTGGTGCAGTTGACTTGAAAGCAATGCACGAGTGAGCGACGGGTAATATAGTCGGAGCAAGAAGCCACGCTGTTGAAGGAAGCACTTGGCAAAAAGGCTTATCGCATCGCGCCAAGTCGACAACACAGTAACTATAAAGCTTATATGCTTCTCATGATGAATGTCGCGGTCTGGGGGCGGGCTACGCCTGGGCGTAAGACGTGGGGTGATGAGCAGGGGAGAAAGCAACGCTAGATAAGAGATAGCGAATTGAGACAGCGAGGCAATAAAAGCAATCGTAAAAAAGGTATAGCGACGCCTAGATAGTCCGTGGTTTAAGGCCGGGAGTAGCACCGAAGTCAGGATTTCTATACCTGAAAAGCTTGGGCTCATATGCACGAGTTGTTCGAGTCGCTATGCGGGGAACATGTCCGGCTTGGCTTGGTTGTGCTCGGTGGTGGAATCGCATATCAACACTCGCATGTGTTTGAGTCGCGGATGTGAAGCTTTGCATTATATATTCTGATCAATGTTTGGGGGTGGTCCAGCTCTATGTGTCTGAACAGCAATCTAGAAGCACGACGAGATATTGGCGGAGATGTCAAGCCTAGAGGAATAAAGGTAGGTATAGCCGTCAAGGCCACATTCTCTACTGTCTTCGCGACGGCTGGCAGCCTTGTACTAGAAGAGATTGCAACCATTGTCTATCAGGTCGCGAGATTGAGCTTCCAATGTGTTGTTAAGAAGTTCCAAAACAGTCTATAGCAATCGCTGTCTTGACCAAGGTCGAAGGCCATGGTATGGTAGATAGAAGAAATGGACGTAAAAGTTACGTCTTCATTGCGGAATAGTATCTATACGCGCGATTATTAAAAGCCGGCATTAGCATGCTAAGGTGCGGGGATCGCTCGAAGAAGTAAAGAGGCCTGCTGCGGGTAGACATCCGCACCCGAGAGGCAGGATGACGCGTAGGGTAGCACAGAAGCAATCAACTCCCGACATCTTGTCAAATGGGATGCTACTAGGGGATAATGCCGAGGCAAGAGAATAGACAGCTTGAGGATCCTATGTAAACGCTACACAGACAACATCAGGACTAACAGTAATGAGCAGCACTTGGTATCGAGGCAACGCGCAGAAGAGGTTGTGCAAAGCGTGAAGCTTTCAGTCACACTACATTGATGCTGTGTCTATCGGCGCAAAATGCAAGTAGCCGTATGTATTTTTCGGCGAATTTCTGCGGCGCGGTCCGTAGTTGTAACCTTGTGTTGTTTGGCAAGAGGAGATCAGCCCTATGACGACAGCTGTCAGCGCCAAAACTACTCCTCTCTCGTATAAGCTTACACCTCGCTCCCACATCTAAAATTTGTTTTAAACACGACGATATCGAGTAAGAAGAGGTAACGGGATCAGATCAGATTGCAGCAGTTACCGCCAATGATACAGAGAACGTCTTCACACTTACACAGCCCCATACGCTTGACTGTGGCGCTCTTTGCATCTCTTCAACAATCTCATTCTAGGTATCCCAGCCTTCGAGATATTTCCAAAGTAGTTGGTGGCGCAACCCGTCGCGTCGATCGACTGCCCATGTACCATACGCGTACCTTCTTGTGTAACATATTAGCCAAATGCCGCAGTCACACAGTGACACGCTTGATGGAAGGATAATGCTGCGATCGTCACTCAGGTAGTCTTCATCGCAAGTAATCGAAGCAACGTCGAAAGGGGACGGTACCAGTGTTGCATTGGCTCTGGAAAGCTTCCCGGTACATCGAGTCGAACAGTGTGCGTGGTCACACCTGCAACAGTGCAATCTAGAGGATGCACAAGCTAAGTGCGGTCGTACAATTACGGATGTGACATTTCCTCGAGGGCATGCTCGAGTCTCTAGTTCAGACAACAATAGCCTTGCTTTCAGCCGTTATCGAGCCGTCATCGGGGTAGCGCACGAGCCTATGGGTAACGTTGCACCTTCCTTTTTCCTGCGAAACAAACTTTGCTGTCCAGTAGAGAGAGGTAATAGGACATTTTGGAGTAGTCAAGCTTTGTGTATGTGTGTGGTGGATGTCTCCTGCTTTGCTGAGCCAAATGCCGCGATGACTATGAGGAAGGCATGTCGCAAGCTATCTGTTCAAGTCACGTCCAAGACAGGTCCGCGGACACTTCATGATTTTGAGTTGTGGTGGCAAGCTTATTCTCCCAGAAAGGCAAGTTCGGGCGACGAAATAGGAAGCAATGCCCAGACCCGACTAAGCTCTCACGGATAGCGGCCCACGAGGCTAGCTTTGAGTGAATTAACGCACTGAATTCGACCGAGACTATGGGTAGTGGTATAGATCTGGTCTAAACAGCACCTGGTAAATGTGACAGGAGATGCTGAATATGTTGATTGAGAGCAAATGACAAGAATAAAGAAACCACAGACTGCGCCAATATCCACGTAAGACGTACAGTCGTTCGGAAGTGCAACTGCATCCCCCCGACATTGCGTGCCCACATCATATCTTCTCACTCTCACTACACTGTCGCATGCGAAATCGCATACCATGCACCTACGTATTGCTTGTTGAGCGACACCGTGATTACTTTTGCCATTATGTGGGTATCCATATCCAGTTACTAATGCGCCTTCCGAGTAGTGACCTGCTACCGCGTGGGTAGAGTATGTGTGTATTAGGTTTAACCCAGCTTCTGGTCCTGGGGGTAGTGGCCACCAGGATGGCGGGGCATGCCTTGCTGCGCCATGGGATACTGGTTTGACTGCTGCTGCTGTTGTTGGAGGTAGCTCTGGTAGTGCAGAGCAGCCTCGGGCGTCATGTAGGCTTGGGGCATAGCTTGGTTGTTAGGCGGCATGCCGCGTGGCTGGCCAGGCGGTACTTGGGCGTGGTTGTCCTCTGGCGATTCGACAGTGTCGTTGTCGACGCCATTTGCGTCGCCGCTTGATGGCTCGGGAGCGTTGAGACAGGCCTGCGGGGTGTTAGTGACGCGACGCGACAGCTTGGGCGGTGGCTGCAGCATACCTGGATGAGGTTCTTGCCCTCTGGCTTGGTGACTAGCGGTTGCAGCTTGGGTGTGGTAAAGGTGTAGACAAGACCAGTCTCGGAGACGACGAGCAGCAGCACTTGGGTGCCTGTCAGGACAGACAATTCGTAGGCCTGGGAGTGCCATGGTTAGCGGAGCGCTCGGTGCAGGCAACGGTTTCATGCGACGCGGGAGCAAATGCACCACGATGCGCGCTCAACGAGCACCAACGTACCTTCTTCATGATACCAGCCTTGCGCTTGGAGAAGGTGATGTGCCGACGCGACTTGTCTTGGATGAACTTGATCTCAATCTTTCTTCGCTCGCGGCCGGGCTTGTCATCATCGTCGTCGTCGTCGTCGGCAGCGGCGCGCGCACGCTTGACGCCGCGGTTCTCCATGCCCATGGTGCCATTGCCGTCGTCGTGGACTGACGGCGACGCGTTCTGGTCGTGCTCGGTGATTTCGCTGGCCATGGTGGTGAGTCGCGACAAAGATTGGTTACCCGCAGTGTTTGGGGGACGAGGGCCCTAAGCTGTGTTGGGCCGAGTGTGGGGAGTTGGCAGGCGTTCTTGCGTGGTTTGGGCAGACGCGCAAAATGTTACAGAAGGAACTGCAGACGGCTTGAGTTGGGTTAGACTCTTAGGACGACCTCATACGGAAAAGGAAGCGCGGCCTGTTAAAAGATCGGGGCTGGTCCCTTTGTGATGGCGCAGCAGGAATGCAAGGAAAAGGTGCGCGGGGGAGGAAACGCTTGGTCGCACTGTGCTCGGTGGAAGGCACTAAATTACTCGGGGGGCCCGTGCTGCGCCAGTGGCTGGGGGGTGCTTGTGGAAGGGCTTGGTGCCGGAGAGCGTGACCTCGCGACAGAGGGCGGGCTGGGAGAGCGAAAAGGGTACGTACCTGGCCAAACGCACAGCGAGATCAGGTGCGGCGTGCTTTGTTTTCACGCGCCGTTGGGTGGGTAGCAAAAAGACAGGTCGAGTGGTTTCCCGAACCCTGAGCTTGTGGAGCTTGGCGGGCACGCAGGGACAGACGGAGTGGTGCAGGTGTGTTATAGCCCGAGAGCTGTCTGAGGAAGGAAAGGGACGAACGGTATTGGGAATGAAACGGCGGGAGTGGTCAAGTATTTCTCTCGACGGCTGCTTTGGCTGCTTTGGTGCGGGCAGGCCCTCAACTATCCACACAACTGGGGGCGGATGCGCTTGAGCGCGACCCTGGTCACAGCTCTGAGTCGCAGATCGACAATAATTGCCCTGGACGGAGGCCCTGGACTGAGGTTTCGCGCCGCGCATGAAGGCACAATCTGCAGCGCAGCATGCCTTTTGTGCTGATACTGACTTTGACCCCTTCCCACTAGACCTTTGGCCTGTCAGGTCGTTTTTGGAGATGAACAGCAGCGGCCTTTCCACATGAAAAGTGCGCCGTCCATCTCAGGCCGAGGGCTGCGCTAGAGGCAGCTGAGCAGGACCCCGGTGTTTTGTATCATGTTGATTGGTGGAAAGACTGCGCTAGTCCCGCTCAAGTCAGATTGACGGTCAACTGGTGAAGGTCGGTTGCCCACTCTCCGGGCTTACAGGCCACGGTACGAGATGCTTGGGGGCAGTCGAGGAACGACTAAGCTGCAGGCCAGACTCGTCGTACCGAGTGGTTCGCACCGTCCTTCCCATTGTATTCTTTGCCCTGGACGCAGGCGTCGACTGTACCGCTGTTTGCCCTGTTCATGATAGGAGTGGGTCGTCGTGGGTGTCGTGGAAGCCGCGGCTGCACCTAGGCAAGACCAAGCAAGTACCACCCTTACGCACCTTCCCCGTTTGATCTCGCTTCGCTTGCAGCGACGGTCTAGCCTGCTCCCTCATCCTGCCCGCCTGCACTGTTGGTGGCGCCGGCCCTGAGGCAGCAGCTCGATTCTCAACACCATCGCGCCTCGTGACAACCATAATGCCGCGGCTCCACCATCTGGTTCCATGTAGCCTGCCATCGACACTTCGTCGCACTTCTTCTAACATTGTGCTTGTTCCCACTCCACCTCTGCGGCTCACCGACGTCGCAGCGCCAAAACATCGAACCATCATGCCTGTTCCCGTCTGTGATTGGCCACCCGCAATGCTCCAACACTACTGAAACCACCCACGCATCGCCGTGCTCCAACTGCGACGCGCCCTCGCAGTGCTTCTTAATGCTCATAGTCCCCGTGTCCCCGAATGCCATGCATTTTCCGCGCGAGCGCTGGTCTTGCTACTTTCTCTTCACTTCTATCTAATAATTCTCCTTGCTCGACGCAGTTCACCAGAGTACGCCGGACGGCTCCGCTGCGCTCGACTTACATTCTTTGCTTCAATCCTTCTTTTTGATTTCACTTCAGTCTCTTCCGTCAAGCCGCAAGTCGCAGTACCGCCAACATGCCGACCAAGTTGATGATGGCCTTTGTTGGCATGGACCTACTCTTTGCCGGATGCGGAGGACTGTTGCTGGGCTTCTCCCTCATATCTGAGCAATCGATGCGCGCCACTCCGACCGTAGACAACGTCACACAGAACCTACTGCTCGGCCAGTGTCCCTTGACAGGTACGACATTTATGAATGGGCCATGGTAGTAATGCTGGGGGAATCGATATCCTGGCACTACTGTGGCGGCGCATTGTCCCACGCATCGCCCTGGAACATGCGGTTTTGGCAAACATCAACTAACAACTTATCCAGCTGGCGTAGTCAATGCAATCTTCGTCTTTGTCACATTCTT
>Ga0058698_10000187_pt1 | contig 36597 bp, 37 predicted proteins | sample AgamicAsSfe_FD_67288 | JGI IMG/M metagenome (GOLD analysis project Ga0058698, IMG submission 67288) | Agave microbial communities from Guanajuato, Mexico - As.Sf.e | ecosystem: Host-associated > Plants > Phyllosphere > Phylloplane/Leaf | place: Guanajuato, Mexico | collected 2012-05-30
CGCCGCCTCCTCATCCGCAAGGTAATTCGCCCACGTCTTCTGACTCTGCAATATCTTCCTCACGCCGGACGTCATGCCCTTTCCCGTTCCCGCTCTTGCGCTTACGACATCTCGTCCTTTATTCGGTATTGCAATCTGCACGTCTTTGTGATTGTCACGGTCGAGATCGGCGATGTGTTTTGCGATCTTTGAGGCTTGACGGGCGGTCAGGGCGGAAGGGGAGGAGGCATCGTTGGCATTGTTGAAGGAGGAGGAGGATGGGGCGAGGCGGGCGCGTTTGCGGGAGCCGGAGGAAGGGACGATGGCGGCTTTGGAGGGGTCGTAGCCGGTGTCGGGGACATAGGCGTAGCCGGGCGTCGTGGTGTCCTTGGAGCTGGGAAGGACTTCGATGTGATACATGTTGCGGTCTTCTTTGTTTGGTGGACGAATGCGGACGATGATGCTAATCGCCGGATGCGGTCACGTGATCACAAATCTTGGCAGTGTTCGAAGGAACTGAGCTGACGATGAATCAAGGCGAGACGATAAGTGTGCAGCAAGTGCCAATAGTCTTCATATGTCTGATACCATAATTATGCCGATATGTATGTTGATATACTGTATGTGCTCAACCTCAGAGTACTTCCCTTAGCACCATCGCGCTTCCAAAATATCATCTTTTGCCCAAGCCAAAACAATACGTGATCATGTCGGACTTCAACCTTTCCTTCAAGTGCAACGATCGCCCTTGGAGTGCTCATGGTAGCGACACATGTCCCTAAGCCATGGCTTTCCGCCTGAGCGAACATCTTCTCTCTTCATTCTGACAACAAGGTCACGCATGAAGCGTGGGTGCCATTCATCTTCGTGGTTATCCTGCAAACATGTTAGCAATTGATATAAGTTTGGATGTCATGAGGTAGAATTTACCAATAGGTTGTCAGTCCTCTTCCAAGCGAACAAATCCACAACAAGCTTGCGCATATTGTTTCCATCCTGGCATCCGAATGTCTCGAACACAATCCATGTATCAGTGGGTGTTGGCACACTGTTGGTCTCCTCAGCGAGCTTTGCGACCTTCTCAACTATCGCATTCTTGCATGACTCGATTCCAAACCTGTCAACCAGGCAATAGAGATGTAGCAGCCAGAAGTATGCTGGCTTGACAGGGTCGACAGCATCGACGGCTTCGTGATCGAGACGACGAGTGTAGAGCCAGTACAGGAAGTAGTCGAAGACATCAGCACGCTCTTCAGGTAGCTTTACTGTCTGCGAAAGACCCTCGGCGAAAGTGCCAGTGAGGGCAGCGTGGAAGAAGGGCGAAACAGTTGTGAGGAGTTCTCGTGGCACAAGTCTTGTGGCTTCGTTGGCGCCGAGGAGAATCGTAGCGCTTGTCGTGACGGACCTGAACTGGGATCTAAGTGGGATGGCATTAGCCAACCAGTTCTCATGGATCGGCATCACAAGAGGCTGCTGCTCCTCATACCGGAGCTCGTTGGGTGTGGACATTCCGCAACTTCGGCGAGTAGATGGTGTGAGCGACGACTTGCGTGATGAAGGACGCATCTAGAATGACTTCGATTGACGCTTGCTTCGGTAAACGTTTGGGCGAGTGTTGTTATTCAGTAGCGCTCGAGCCAGTATACAGATAAGTAGCGAGTGTGGTTATGGAGTGAAGAGTTGCGTAGGGTTGGTGAAGGGTGAAGGTTGCAGCGATGTGAAGCCAGATGCTGAGATTTTATGTGTACTTGCCATTGTTGTTTGTTAGGACAATGCAAGAGGAAGTGTCGACTGCTTGCCGTAGTTGCCACAAACAAAGCGACGGCCATTTCCGAAAACGGAAAGCATGTTGGTGAGAACAAAGCAAACATGGGGTTCGTGAGCTGCACTGCGAAGGAGTCTGAGTTTGACACTTTGAAGGTTAGCTTGCCAGATGATGTTGTAACAAGAGAGGTTTGCGCTCATGACGAAGGAAAATGAATTGGTACTTCTACGTAAGAGAATGGGAAGTTGAAGGAATGCAAAAACAAAGTAGTGAAACCGCATTGGGAAAGATGTGAAAGATGCATTCAATATGATATACTCGTTCGTTAATTCCACTCCATGCCATGCAACAGATCGTAAGCAAATCTTCCAAAGATCCTGGCCTTGAATGCCAGAGTTTTGCCTCACGCAGCTACTTGACGCACACGACCCTCTGTTGATGATGTCATGGTCAGCCAATCCCAAAGCCCTCGTAGTTGCATCATAGTCGATGCTTTTCGCTTTCTGCACCGCAAGGGCGTCGTAAGTGACCGCGCAGCGTATCTGACATGTTGTTTTGCGTGCCATGGTTTAAGGCATCGGCTTGGACTCACCTAATCGTTGGTAGAGCATGTAGAGTGCCATTTGGTTAGCGGGCTCGGTGCCAGAGATAGTGACTAAGCGCTCATTGCTGTTGTCCTGTGGCTCGTTGATCTTGATGACACTGCCAGATAGCTGCCGAATCTCATTGATTTTGGCGCCACCCTTGCCGATTATAGCACCAACCATGTCATTGGGAATGTATATCTGTTGAGTGAGCTGCTGACCAGGTAGAGCACGAGCAGCTCCTCCGGCAGCAGCGGCACCACTAGCGTTCATGCCAGGCTGTGCACCAGCTTGCATCGGAATCTGATTGGGTTGACCATATGGCTGCTGCATTTGCGGGTTCGGCGATGGGTATCCTTGTTGAGGACGTGGTGGCGCAGCTCCGTATTGCGGAGAACCTTGCTGGAAGCCTCCATAATGAGCCTGCACACCTCCATATGCATTGTTTGGCATACGCTGCTGTCCTTGTTGTGTCGGATGTCTTCTGTAAGAGTCTGGCTCGCCCCATTGACCTCCAGCAGCTTGAGGAACGTATGGCACAACTTGGAGACCGCCGGGGACGGCACCAGCTGGCCCACCACTCCGGGTCGCATATGCTGACGCAGCTGGACCACCAAATCGTTCGGTCAATTGCTCAACGAGCGTGCTGCCGACATAGTATGTAGCGATGTGGACGGCATCAGCGACTCCAAGCACGACGAGGGATCTTTCGGTGGACAGTGGTAAGGCAGACTCGGAGGCATTGAGGCGGGCGCCGGAAGCATCTTGAATCTCGCGAATGCGGATACCCTTCTGACCGATGATAGAACCGATAAGGATATGTGGGATGAGCAAGCGAAGAGGGTATGTCTTTGATTGTGCGTTGGAAGGAGCTTCGTGAGGTTCATTGTTGAGGGTGCGAATGATCAGACCAAAAGCCTATAAGGCATTATTAGCAGATATCGTTTAGACTAGACACTAGAAGCACTCACCTTGGCGACTGCATCTACGAGTCCACTGACGGTCAAGACTCGTTCAACAGCACCACGAGTGTAGTCACTGACTGTGCACTTGGCACCAGACATGCGGCGAATGAGCGAAACGTTCTCACCTCCTTTGCCAATGACGGTAGCAGCCTCAGCACTCGAGATAATGGCGCGCATGTGTAGCCATTGGCTCTCGTCCTGATGTTGGTTTGGTGTTGCGCCATGAGCCGCGTTAGCACCATTGCTATGTGTTGTGGATTGAATCGGCTGAGTGTCAAAGTCTTCGAGCTTGGGCTCGATATCTTCGACCTTGGTAGTACCAGTCAGACCAGTGCTTTGAGCTTCACCAGTGTTGTCCTGAACCTCGACATGGTTCTCAGTTGCTCCATCAATGGTATCTTCTTGCTTGGTTGGGAGCTCAGACTCGACAGCCGCGTCGGGCACCTCACTCTCACGATCGGTGTCAAGAGCCGGACGCTTTGCATCGTGTTGATCAGCTATTCCCGCCTCGGAAGAAGGATCCTCGAGAGGTCGCTTCTGTGTGGAAACAGCTGTAGCAGGCACTGGAGAAGCAGACATTGCGACGCGTAGTTCCGTGGACAAATGGATAGGAAGTCTGTTATGTCTTGATGTGTTCAAGTGATTGATATTCTTGAATTGTCTATGGATCCTCTAACATACACAGCTTGTGCGATGAAGGAAAACTTGCTGTGCTGGATATCGGAAGTTGCGGGAGGGGAGTTGTACGCGGTTGGAAAGAGGGTGTGGTGGTTAATGAAGCCTGGTTAACGATGGAGGAGGAGAGGAGTGGTGTTGTGGTATGCTTGTGCTTTTGCGATGACAGGAGTGAAGTTTGTGTGGTGGTGCTCGAATAACAGGGTCGCAATAACAAGATCTTGATCGGGGACCGCGAGAAGGTGAATGGATTGGTGAAGCGAAGATAGAGTGTTGGTGGTGATGCTGAAGCGGGTTTGTGGAAAATGTGCTGTGCTGAAGAAAAAGGAAGGAGCGACCGGACGATTTCCTTCTGACTTGAACCTTGTAGCTTCCCGTCAGTCCAGCTGGTCCTACCTGATGAAGCAGCTCGTAACTGCAACACAGTATCTATGATCGGGATGAAGGTCTGATGAAGGGAGACGATGCGGTGTGTTGTGGTATGATGCCCTAGTTACAGTAATAGTATACGTGAAGCGAGAGGGGAATGTAAGAGGTAAGAGGTAAAGGAGAGCTAAAAAGGGGGTCCACTGTGTCACGTGAGCATTCCGCAGCAAGGTAGTCAGCGAGGTAGGCAGCAAGGTCACAATGCCACTCTCTTGTCGGTTCATTTCGGGGGAGGTCACTCTACTTCACGCCAGCGTACATTGATTTGGGCTTCCCGACAGAGATCCCATCTACATCGAGGCACAGAGCGATAAAGGCCGCCACTTAGCCGCTCTGCCAAAGGGCCACGATACGCGCTCTCACGAGACGGGCATGATTACGAGCGCTACACATGTGGCAACATGAATGACTTACTTGGTGCTCCGCCAGGGCATCCATTTCGTCCAGGCGCCGCAGGGGCTGCTGCGCCAAAGACTAGACGGCGCAACCGTATCATCACTTCAGTAAGCTGAATACTACATAGCATCTTAATTATCTATCTATGATCTAACGAAGAACAGTGCCTCGAGTGTCGCCGCAGGAAATTGAAATGCGACAAGAAATATCCTTGTGACCACTGTAATAAAGCAAATCGTGACTGTGTGTTTTTGGCCCCAGCTCGTGACCCTATTGCTCAGAACCGAATCAACCTGCTCAAGGACAATATAGAGCAGATCGAGAAGGAGTTAGAGTCAGGTCAACACGATAATGCTGAAGATGCGGAGTGGATCGTCTCAGCACAGACTACTCAGCCTAGCACAAAGTCACAAGGAGGGCCTGTGCATCCCAGAGACGAGATCTTGGAGCCCACGCCACTAGCAGTGGACGCAGTCGCGTATGAGGATGATGAGGACGACATCCTTGATGATCTGGGTATACAATTAGGAAAGATGAGGGTCACAGAGCGCATTGGTGGTACGTATATAACTCACTGCAACTTGCACTATCTTCCCAGCTGACTGACATAAACTAGGCTCACTCAGACCACTCTTCTCCTCAGAGGTTACTTTGAGTCTGATCGACACACGATCTACAGGCAGGACTGACTAAGTCGATAGATTGCAGATGTCATGAGAAAGGGTACTGCTGATGCAGACGTCTTTGCCAATTGGCAGGACTCCATGGCTGCAGAAGAGTTCTTGGCTCCGGGCAAAGAGTGTATGTCTTCTGTCTTCAGCTCTGTCTTTGCGGGGTGCTGACATGGCAGACCTGTCACCAGGAGCAGGACTGGTATTTCCGTCACTCACCATGGACTCGTCTTTATCTTTGATCAATTTTTTACCATCACGTGAGCTTGCTAACACCTTGATGCATGAATATTGGGTACGGGTTCATCCATTGGCTCGAGTTGTTCATCGTATGTCCTTTGAGAGACAGTTCTTGCAGTTTTGGCAAGCCGTTTCCTCTGGGTACGAGCCCAAGTTCTCAATACAAGCCTTGGTTTTCGCCGCGCTCTTCTCAGCTGCAGTCAGTATGCCGGAGGACTTGATCCGGACCAGGACCGGCAGAGAGAAGGTTGAGCTTGTGAAAAGTCTACAGACAGCGGTCGAATATGCCCTCTCCAGAGCGAATTTCCTGCAAACAGTCAAAACTGAAACCATACAGGCGTTCTGTGCTTACTTGGTACGCATTCTCGTCCTTTCACAATAGTACTCGCAGGCTAACGATGGCGCACAGCTTGTCATCTGCTGCAGGGACATCTCACGGGCACATGCAGTGTATGTTACCATGGCCATCAGGCTGGCAATGATGGCAGGTCTACACAAAGATGGCACGAATTTTGGCTTGTCACCTGTAGAGACGCATGTCAGGCGACTTGTGTGGCATCAGCTTGTGAGATTGGATCTCAGGACTTGTCAAGCTGTTGGTCCTGCTCAATCTCTGATTCGCTTTGATGAATATGACACAAAACTGCCACTGAATGTTGATGACGCTGATTTCGAGGCCCTGATCCAGCCGACTAAGGACGAAGCGAGATTCACGGATAACACGACCAACAGGGTCCGATGCGAAATAGCACAATTCTCTGCAGAGATATTTTTGACCAAGGAACATCTGGACAAAAGGCACACGACATTGTCGGCTACTCTACACAGGATTGACGAATGGTTCAAAGCTATCGAAGCGAAATTCGGGCCGCTTTTGGACGAGAAGATCCCTATGCAAGACCTGACTTTGAAGATTCTGCACATGAGCCGCAGTGGTTTCTATATTGGACTCCTCCACAAGTATGTTGTATCGGCACCACAGAAGATGCCGCAACGGCTAGTGGATGTTGTGTGGCAGGCATCATTGTCCAACACCGAGATCTCTCGGAAGCTCGAAACAGAGTCTCGGTACGAGCTATGGTCCTGGTATTCTGGGACTATCCAGAACTATCATGTCGCGCGTAAGTCCATTTACATCCATCGAAATAACCCCAGCCACAGCACATACAGGATATAAACTCAGAGAAGTCTGTGGAGAGGGCCCCCAAGTTTCTGCTCACTTTTGGAATCTGGCACAGTCTCGTTAACAGCATTTCAGTCTTACTGTTCGCACAGGTCGCTTACGCTCCGACTCGAAAACACGTGGATCGAGCATGGCGGGTACTCGAATATGTGTTTGAATTGCCACCTCAACTGTCTGGCGACCAGAAGCTCACTCTCTTGGCTTTGCAAGCGAGATCACGCATGGGTGAATATGAACGTCGACGACGCCGTCGACTGCCTGTAGAGCTACAGCAAAGTCTTGGCATCACTCACTTCTCACAAGCTCAAGCTTCCCGCCCTGCAGCAGCTGGCACTGGTGCTGAGTCTTTCGGAAGCCACCCGATTCCACCCCCTGTATCTGCGGCAGTCTACGGGCAAGCATTTCAGTTCCCACTTCACGCCACAGAACCCAGACGTACGTCACAACACCGCGAAAGCACAGGATCGCCAGTTTCCTACTTTCAGGGTGGGATTGGCTATCCAAGCGATACCACATCTCAGCAAGGACTAGGCATTTCGAGCTCTACTCAAGTTACGACACCATCAATGCTCGACTTTAGCAATTTCACCGATTTACCAGAGATGGATTGGGTGAGTTGTGGAAACTAGGTCCCCGCAACGCAACAGTGACTGATCAGCCTCCTCTAGGACGAGATCGATAGGATGTTCCAAATGGACATCACAATGGACGGCATGGGTAGCAACGCGACAGAGCCACCAACAGCTGGGAATAGCCACAATGTGACTTCCCCGCCTGCAACCAAGACCGACTTCGACGTCACTGCTATCGAAGAGATGACGATGCCCAGTATGGATCTTCAAATGCCTTCATGGAAGACTCCTTGGGCGTACCTCATTGAATTTGTGCTGACGGCATCACCAGTACACCCAGCTGGCGCTTACTCGAGACCTCCACCTGCCGCTGACCCGGGATATGATATCACTGCCCTGGATGACATGGCATTACCCAGTATAAGCTTGCTTGCGCCTCCCACTTGGGCACGGCCGATCTGATGAGGTGTCTGTCCTGAAGCCACCGTCCAGAAGATGCCTACCGAGTGCGGTAGGAAAAAAAGGGCTCAAACACAAGTCTGCTACTGCACCTCTATCGCCCGCGGAAACGACACGAATCTCAGAAATTTCGCTCAAGATAGGCACAAAGTGCGATCGAGACGTGGACCTGGACCATTCCAATACTCAGCACTCCGTTAGTGTCAGGTATGTGATTAGAGTAGATTACAGATGCGGTCTCAGACCTTAGGCTTACCGCTCTTGCAATCTATGATTACTGACTGACCGAGCAGCAGACTCTGGTAAGGAGTCCACCTGCCTTAAGAAGCTGTGAAGTCGAACTGGGAGCACACATCGGTCACGTGATGAAAAATCATGCCCAATCAGGAAAGAACACACTTCAGGAAGACTGAGAGAACACATTGCGTGATAATTCGAATTTCCTAGCACACCCGAAAGCAGATAACTCCAAACCACTTGCCAAAAGCCACTTTTTAATCCAGTGCCGGGTATCGTCCCAGGGGTATCTTTCCACAACTCCGCCGCCATCCAAGCCAATTCCTTCATCAAAACTTTTCCCACAAAATCCGGCGTTTAGCTTTTGACTTCTCGCTCTCACGCACGCGGGTTCTTCCCTTTGTGCACCACTTCCAACGACATAGCCCCTAATAACCCCCAATGTATGGGCACTCGTCACCAGAGTCCCCCACGGTAAGTCCAAGATATAAACAGTAGGAGCCAGACTCAGCCGGACTCCCTGAAGCTTCAAAACGCCGCGTTTGTATTGTGATTGCAGATAAGGTACAGATGAACCCGGTGAATACTGTAGTCGATCGGTTCGAACCATGGCATCCCTAGAACAGAGTCGAGGGAAACTACTCGGGGCTGGGCCTCTGGCTCATCCACTCTGCAAACTCTTCGGGGAACGCATTCTCAAAATCGAATGGCTCAGTGACGGCAGGCTCAGCGACGGCAGGCTCGGCGACGGCAGGCTCGGCGACGGCAGGCTCAGCGATGGTAGGCTGCGTTTCGTCCGCCGCGTTGATGGCGCACAGGTCGGGGTAGACGGGGAGGGTGTCGTCGAGGGCCCAGGTGGCAGGTCCGCCCAAGTCGTCTTGACAATTCCAAAGCGGGTCACAAGCGTTGTCCAAGGGGGAGTTGTCGACGGTCATGTCGAGGTTGTTGTCGAGAGCGCCGTCGGTAGCAGGAGTAGTGCCGGGGACGTAGCCCTGCACGAACAGTTTCATACTGGCGTTGGTTTCAGCGTCGACATTGTCGTCCTGACCGGCGACAGTGTGGTCGGCTGAGTTGACAGGGAGAGTGCCGTCGAAGGCAAAAGCGGCTAGCTCAGTCAAGTCGACTTGAGTGTTGTACATCAGGTCGAAAGCGTTTGGAACGACCTCAGGCTCATTGAGGTTGGGCTGAGCGCCGTTGAGGAGACTGCCGTCGAAGGCAGGAGCGTAGTTGAAGAGGGCGGGGTCGAGCGGATTGAAGCCGGGGACCCACTGGATGTCCGAGTCAGGGTTGTCGACTGTGTTGCTGGCGAACATGTTGAACCCGTTCGTGAGAGTGTCGTTGGCCTCATTGTTGGCGAACATGTTAACGTCGGCCGGGTGAGTGACGTTGGCCTCATTGTTGGCGAACATGTTGACGTCGGCAATGGTATTGCCGTTGGTTTGGTTGATGGCGGACATGCTGAGGCCATTGAGGAGAGTGACGTCGAGAGTGGCGACCGGTCCAGCGACCGTGGGCAGAACGACATCAGCATCAGTATCGGCCGAGATACCTAGGTCGACAACGTTCTGAAGTTGATCGTTGTGGTACCTGGAGGGAGCCGTGCCGTTCGCGTTCTGGACTTTCGCTTCCTCCTTCAAAGCTCTCTTGATGATCTCGCCCCTGCTGGTCAAGATGCTCCCCTTGCGAGGCCTGATCTCTTCATCACGCAGGCCGGCTGCCCAGACGTCGATCTGGGAGCCGGCAATGTGTCTTCGCACATCCGTCTTGCGTCCGTCCTCAACGATGCAGTATTGGCAGTTATCGTTGTTGGCAATCAGCGCATAGATATCCTCGCCGGTAATGGTCCAGCCGACTTTCATATGGAGGGTGGCCTTGGCTTCCGACGCGCCGCGGCTGTTGCGGAAAGGCTTGTACATCATCCACCTATAGTCGAAGGTCGAATAGGGGATCTGGTTGTAATTTTGACCCATTTGAGTCAGCTCGGTGGTTGCCACGCCGGCATAGCGGCCGTCTCGCACACGCTCATGCATTGCGGCGACATCGGGTGCCATTTCAGGCATGTTGGTGCGTGCAGCTCGAGGCATGTTGACGGTAGAGGTTGATATTGTACTGGAAGAGGAGTCCAGTTGTGTGTGGAAGAGTGCCGTAAAGGTTCTGGTCAGGGTTGCGATAGAAGGTACGGTTGTAGTAAAAGGTATGCTCGTGTCAGCTTTGAGATTGCAGAAGAATTGAACTGGCAATGGCAACTTACTTATACCCAGATGTGAGGCAACTCTGAGCGTCCTCTGAGCGTCTTCTGAGCGTCTTCTGAGCGTCCTCCAACCGTCCTCTAAGCGTCGTTGGCGTGGTGGTTTGTTTATCCACAAGACGATCTTGCAAACGGCGCCATGGAAAGAAAGTCAAAGAGAGTTCAGAAACTCGGAGCAGCTTCGTCGGTACGCGGGCTTGAAGTATGGAATCGCATTGTGAAGTCTGCTTTCACTGATGTCCTGGTCCAGTGTGTCGAGGACGGTCAGAGTCGGGAACATGCAGCCAGAGGTATGGCTGATACGGAGGGACTGTGCTAAGCACAAGGGCATCGTCGTGGACGATATGTTGGCAAGAGGTCGTTACAATTGCGGTGGCGAGCATCACGACATTGGAACGTCGGAATATCATTATGATCAGAGGTACAATGTAAGTTGGAATCTGGAAACATTGATGACGCTCGTTGTTCTGATTCTCGTGCCTTCCTTCTATGCAACGAGTTCTATTTCGAAGTGAGGCAGTAGCGACCCAACAGAGCCGGCTAGAATCCGAGAGTCGTCAGGAGAGTGTCGTGGGCAGTAGGATATCTACAGATGCTTACATCCAGCACGATAGGCAGATACGCAGAAAGGCGAGCCTGGCCATAAGAAATACCTGGAGAGTTACGTGGCAATGAAGACTGAAATGAGCTATCCATGACTATCATCAGGATTTTCGCTGCGTGTCTAAATACCACGAAATCAGCGACGACATAGCAGCGCGAGCCAGACCTCAGTAGGCACCAGGAGTACCGTCATCAAACAGAAATCAAAAAGTCTTTGGCAGAGTATGTCGTAAGTATCTCGTTCAGATTTGTATCCTAGTACTGTAGACACCAACTACCCCTCTCAACTCACCGCCTCCTCCCGGCGCCGCCAGCACCTTTTTCTCTCTCCTCCAAGCTGACCACTTCCCCAATACCCGCCTCCTCCGCCTCATCCTCCAGCACGCGGATTTCTTCCCGACAATCCCACCACCTCGCCTCCGCACGGTCAAACGCCGTCTTGCGCAGTTCTTTGACGGACTTGTGCTCGGGCGCGTAGACGTAGGCGAGTTCGTCCAGGAGCTGCTGCTGCCAGGCATTGCCGGTTCGGGTGAAGAAGTCACGAAGGGACTCGAAGGGACGGGGGTGTGGGAGGTTGTCGGTCAGAGCGGAAGCAGAGGAAGCATCGTCAGTGTCACCTTCAAACGGATTCGCCGTTGTTGGAGATGATAGCGTGGAGACGGACGTAGAGTCGTCCAGCTTGAGTGAGGCGATGCTTTCTGGCACAGCGGAATCCAAAGCCACGCCTTCGTTGTCCTCAGCTTCGTCGTCATCTTCGTCGTCCTCATCGTATTCATCATCACTGTCTTCATCCTCACTGCCCTGCCAATCTTCAGGCTCACGGCGAAACACTTCTTTCACGCCATCAAGCTTGCCCAGATCGACTGAGTACATCTCATCAAACGTAAATTCGCGATCTCCTTTTTCGTAGGTCCCGCCGTAAATGTACAGCACATCGTCCTGTACAGCAAGTTGGGCATTGAAGCGGGCATGCGGCATCTCCCAGAGGATTGGCTTCTCAGGCAGGGCGTCTTTCTCCTCCTCGTCGGGCTCGGCTGGCGTAGTACTTGCTGTGCTCCGTGTCTCGCCCTCGGTGTCAAGTGTACCTTTAGCCTCTAGGGCAGCCAAGTTCCGTAGTAGCTCTTCCTCATCAGCTTTTCCTCGTCCTCGGCGGCCTCCTCTATCATTGCCTTGTGTCTGCCGCTTCGGTGCAGCTCTTGGCCTGCGCAAAGTCAAAGAGAAGTATCTGTTACGCTCAATGTTCCAAGCAAACAACGTATTGAAGAACTCAGAGTCGATGCCCTCCTCACTCTCTTCCACATCATGTACTCCACCAAACACAAGACCACGACCACGATGATGGCACATCGTCGCACCAGCTCTTGCGGGTGTCGGCTGGTTTGCTGGCCGCTTCCTCCGCTCCCAGCGAACAATAGGGAGTGTATGCTGTGGTGCCTCGGGAGGCGGAGGTACTATCCGAAGAAACCACGTATCTTGATGCACCATAGGTTTCAATACTGCCTGATGCTGCCCACCTTTCCCTGCCTTTCCCACTACTGCTGAAGTCTTCACCCGTGAATAGCCACCATACAATACAGCACCCTGCTCATGTGGCAGAAATGAAAAGCTGCTCCTCGCGTCTGGCTTCGCACTTGCAGGTGGTAACACAGGCTGATGCCATGCAAAGGCCTCGGTGTCGTAGATCCACAGGTCATTTAGATATTTCGTCTGTGAGCTAGTATCCTGGAAACCACCGTACAGTATCACGTACTTCTTGAAACACGTCATACGATGACCGCTGCGCGCAGGGGGACCCTTCTTGCCCTCAGAAAGTTTCGTCCACTCTCTGCTGCCAGGTTCCAATCGCCAGAAGTCGTTGTAGTGGTAGAAAGTGCCCTGCTTGGGTGAGGAGAACTCTCCACCGAATAGATAGATACCCTTGTCGTTACTGCCTCGCGTCCACGCGTGACCACTACGTGGTAGGGGCGAGTTCGGGGAGGTAACGAGTTTCCATTCGTCGCGTGCAGTATTGTAGATGAAAAGCTCATTCCAGAACTTGGCATGCTGCCCATTGAAATACTCTCCGCCAAACAGGAAAAGCTCGTTGTCATTGACAGGCGAGCCGAGAAGCGTGGCAGAACTTCTTGCTGAAGGTGGTGCGGAAATCGTCTCACTGACCTTCAGAAAGGCCTCTTGTTGCTTGGCATACTCGGCGAGGACGGCGTCAAGGTCAGCTTCTGACTCTGCATCGCTGTCGAGGGCTTGGGTCTTGGACTTGGTCTTTTTCTCTGTTTTGACAGCTTTCTTCTCTACTTTTGCTGCTACTCGGGCCTTTTTCTCAGAGGCTTTGGCCTTTTTGTCTTTCTTGACCATATTGTCAACGTCACTGCAACGTCGCTGCTGCCTCAATCTGTAGTCGTAACTCACGAGGCAGATAGTGTACGATGATCGAGGTCAACACAAACCCTACTTGAAGCACGCCTCCCGAGTGTTTCATCTTTTTGTATGTTCTCGTCAACGGCTATCACCATCGCTCATTGGATGTGGATCCCTGCGTGACTCCTATCGATTGACCCTCACATTTCAATGATGGCCATCCCTGCTGCAAAGATCCTCGAGCAAAGGTCTTACTTGATCCCAGGGAAGCTTACAGTCACCGAATATCTCTTCGAATCATTACGCGACTACTCCAATCCCAATACAGGCACATTACGACTCTTCGCACGGGGCGTCCGCAAGCATGAGACACCTGTAGAACCAGAGGACGAGTCCTCCGAGGACAGCAAGAAGAAACAGCAGCTGCCATGGCTTTGCTACCTACAGGGAGGACCTGGAATGGAGATACGGCCCGCGCAGGTATCGTCGCCGCTCGCAAGGTCTTTCCTAGATAAGGGTTATCAGATGCTATACCTTGATCAGGTCCGTCATCGTCTCCTACCAATACCGTGGCATGCATAATGATGAAGAACATGACTGATGTTGTCTTGATAGCGTGGCACAGGGCTGAGCACGACCATTACCGCAAGTACACTAGGCCTGAGAGGTGACGATCCGGTTCAAGCAAAATACATGAAGTCCTTCCGAGCAGACAACATCGTGCGCGACTGTGAAGCCATACGACAAGCATTAACAAAGGGCTATCCCGAAAAGAAGCGGAAATGGAGCATCATCGGCCAATCCTTTGGTGGCTTCTGCGCAACAACCTACCTGTCATTCTACCCACAGGGACTACGAGAAGCATTCATCACTGCAGGACTGCCCCCACTCTCCGCTGAGCCCGATGAGATATACAAGCGAACGTTTGCGAAGCTCGTCGAGCGGAACAAAGCGTACTACGCCAAGTTTCCGGAAGATGTACAGCGCGTCAAGGACATCATCTACTTTCTCAAACGCTTCGGTGACAACACTGTTCGATTGCCCTCGGAAGGCGCCCTAAGTGCTCGACGCTTTCTTCAGCTCGGCATTGCCCTGGGAATGCACGATGGTATCGACTCTGTCCACGAGATTGTCCTCCGTGCGTCGAGCGATTTGAAGAACTTTGGGCACTTGACGCGTGGCACCACAGGCATGATTGAGGCTGCGGGGAACTTCGACACCAACATCATCTATGCGATACTGCATGAGGCTATTTATCTACAAGGGAAGCAAGCGTCGAAGTGGTCTGCGGAGCGTGTCATGTCGCAACTTCCAGAGTTTGACTTCCAATCTGCCATGGATGACGATTCCAGGCCGGTCTACTTCACAGGAGAGATGGTGTTTCCATTCATGCTGGAATCGTACTCTGAGCTCCGTAAGGTGGAGGGTGTGGCGAAGTTGTTGGCTGACGATGAAGAATGGCCTATGCTGTATGATGTGGATCAATTGGCTAAGAATGAGGTCCCAGTTTATGCTGCAGTATACACAGGTATGTGGCGAATTACGTGACATATCAGGCAATACTAACAACTTCTCCAGAGGACATGTATGTCGACGTTGGCTTCAGCATGGAAACCGCAAGCAAGATCAAGGGCTGTAAAGTGATGCTGACAAATCAGATGTATCACAATGCAGCGTCGAAGAAGATGGAAGAGGTTGTGGAGGGTTTGTGGGCTTTGAGGAATGACACTATTGACTGAGAATGCAGAACCAACCAGAACATCTACAGCACTCTCCCTGAGGACTATCTGACGCTTGATTGTGACTGTAGACCACCCGTTCAAGCTGAGCAATGCACGTCTTTACCTGCGTCTTCTACCAGTACACACCATCGCGCATCTCGCAGATCTCGCCGGGTCATACGTATCTGGTTGTTCCCATCAGGTTTGATCGTACACTACTCTAAGGTCGATCCTCACTGATAGGTAGGCTCCTGCTAGTTCACAGGGCCGGCCATTGAACCGCCGTGGATAGCATACACGATACAATTTATGACCATTAGACTACAGAACTATGCTGAGAAATGCTCCCTTTACAGCTTTATTCACGCACGGATCTCATGACGCCATTTCTCTGGGCCATTAGCTGTACCGTGTCACGGCGTCGTAATCATAGAGTAGGTGGAGGTTTCTGAGGTCCTTGCTGAAATGCTCTTCTGTGGTGGACATTGTGACGAACTTCCCAGGCGGTTTGGCAAGGCAGACACCAAGACAGGGCGGAAGAGATGCTGCAACTTCCCTGAGCAGTCTGTATCTATATGGTATATGTGATACCGGATTACCGTATATCTAACTCGAAGTCAAAGACCATTGTCGTCATCTTGGGCCGGATATCAGTCCGTCACGGCACTCTACCACACCTCCATTGACCTCAATCTACTTACGTCGTACGCCAGTAGCAGCGGCGGCATAGGGTCTGCCCATGCAGTTTCGAATGGTCAGTGGATTGGGATTCGGGACCGAGTGTTGGAAGTAATCAGTATAGAAGTCTTTGGAGTCCCAACGTGGTTAGCGCTGTTTCGGCCTTAGACCGGTGACAAGCTCCTTGCTTGCTCGCTCCCGTGCTGCCCATCTGCATCAACACCTCACCCGCGTGATCGCCTAGGACTCACGAATCCATCACTATCACCATCTGCATTCCCTACCTCGCCAGCAATACCATAAACACCATCCTAGCTCACCACAGCCCTCCCACCACCACAATGTCCACAACCCGCACCCTCTCCCTCCTCGCACGCACCTCCACCTCTGCCTTCGCGCCTTCTCCAGCCTCGACCCTGCTCCGCCGCAGTTTCCAGACCACAAGTAAGAGATCACAAGCTACAGCCGTCGGCACGCTTCCTGCTGTGCGGAAACCGGTCGGCGCGTTCCGTGGAGGGTGAGTCTTGCTTCTTGTTTATGCTATACTATGCTGTGATTGTTGTCAATGCTTCTTTGAGCGTGGCTCAGCATGGACTTGAGAATTGGGGCTAGAGAGGAAGCCGAAGCTTGTTGTCGGGGTGTATTGCGTAAGAATGGAAGATGGTATACCCGATCTGGGTGACGTGCAACACGAAACCAGCATGCGGGACTTTACACGAGATCAAGAATACATGCACAACGCGGATAGCGTCAGCATAGCACAACCACTAACACCCCTCCTCCCTGCAGGATCTTCGGTTTCCTCCTCGGAAGCACCCTCTCCGGCGCAGCGGTCTACTACTACATCCTCGAGGAATACCGCGTCTCAAACGAGCTTTTGACAGAGGACATTTACGTATGTTTCCTTGTCCTCCACCTACCTTCCTACTCCTGTCCGCCCTTTCCACTGATGGCGAACCGCTTGCTAATGTGTATGCTGGGTACAGGCCCTACAATCCGCCGTCCAGAGGATAGAATCCTACACGCGCAGTCTAGAAGAGAAGATCGTCGAGATGCAGACGAAGCGGTTGCAGTCGTAGAAGGTCGATCGAAGTGTCCCGACGGCAGGGGAAAACGGAGCAGAAGAAGCATATTCGGCAGCGAGGGAGCGAGTGTGCGGATGCAGGACGACGGCTGTTGGGGCAGGGCGGTGCGGCGATGAGCTAGCTGAACAAGACAAAAGATGCGGAAAGATGTGGAAAGATGTGGAAGGAAGGTCGCGTGGAGCATGAGAAAACATGGACTGTGAGCACCAGGGGCAGTCCCTTCCCTGCGCAAATGGCGAGGGGGATACTGGATTGCATGTAAACGTGAACTGTCGTCGTGGACAAGCGCGGGTCATGAGGGCGGAGGTGAAAGGACTATGGGCACTAGGAGCGAGTGGCAAGGACAGTGAGCTTCATTGTACATCGAAGGAGGACATGAGACCTGAATCCACACTATTCTGTTCAATTGATTCCGAGATACTGCTCTACTCTATGCTACCATGATGTACTGCTACAGTGCTCCCACGAACGCCCACACGCCCAATCGATCTCTGCACAAACCCTCGTGCCGGTGTGTAGTGTGCACAATTCGAGAAGTTTCCCTTTCCACCCACAATCCTGCCCTTGTTGTATGTGCTTGCGGCAGATTGCCTCCGTCCAATTGCAAGTCAATATCCACTCCCGATCCTGTCGGTATCCATATCCCGTCCACATCACATTCCATCAACTTTACAAACTGAACGTGACCACATGCTCCCCCTTGACAACCATGACACTCTGTCCCGCCGGCATCGTGGCTGTCACAGTGATGAGGGCCGTCAGGACCTGTACAGCGCTAGCTGCGTCTGTGACTGTGCTTATGCTTGTCGCTGTTGCTGAAGAGGAAGAGTTCGCGTAGGATGGGCTGCTAGGCATGCCGGTGAATGTGGATGTGGCCAGTGCGGTGGAAGAGGTGAAACCCGAGGAAGAAGAGGTGGAACCAGAGGAAGAAGAAGAAGAGGTACTGGCTGAGGAGGAGGATGTGGTGGGAGTCGTGCTGGTTGCATTCGCAGTTGCGTTCTCACTGCCACTACCATTTCCCAGGCTCTGGAGAAGAGGTACCGGAACCAGTGCTTGGCCCGGGAAAGTCGGGGGCTGCGATGACGGTGACGCTGATGAGGTCGATGCTGACACTGCTGGTGCTGTTGCGGACAAGAGAAGCTGGGTCGACGATGTCGCAGAAGTGAGTTCCGAAGTCGCAGCCAAGGACGCAGATGCTGATGTCGAAGTAGCCGCAATAGTCGCACTAGCAGAAGAAATACTGCTACTCGCAGTAGCCGCAGGTGTAGCAGCTGCAATCACCGTACTCTGCCACTGTGTACTGCCCCAATCCGACATTGTTGCGAATGCCACGTCAGGCAGACTTGATACAGCCGTACGACTTGCCCAGTCGCTCACAGCTAGCGTGTTTGGATCCTGCTGAGGCAGACCTGTCACTGCACCCGTCGGCTTCACCGTTGACGTCTCATTCGAGTTGCTTTCGGCAACGACATCAAAGTCCATGCAAGTCGTATAGTACTCGTCCTTCCCGCCCGGCAGTCCCGCCGTGCCCGGCTGCGTCTTCCAATCCCAGACCCAATACGCCGTGTACACGCTCCCCGGCTCCAAGTCAGCCGGCAGCGTCACATCGGTTTCGCACCAAGTCTCCAAGTTTGTGCCAGGTTGTCCAGGGACGGGGTTGGGGAATTGCGCTTGACGGGCTTTGGAGATGGCGCCGCTGTTGATCTGGTGGCAGCGGCCGTCGTCGTAATTTGTTGCTGCGATGAGTGAGCCACGAGCGTCGCCTGATGTGCCGTTGGTGTTCCAGGCGAGGACGTCGGTAAGGAGTTCGTCGTCGAGCGGCTGGGTGGTGCCGAAGACAAAGGTGGTGCCGCGGGAGGGTGCGGACTTGCCAGGTTGGTTTTGAGGTAAGGTGACGTGGCCGTTCTCTAGGTAGCGCAAGGCGACGGTGCTGCCGGGAGTGACGCTGAGGCGGGGATAGGCGGCGGGTTGAGAGGAGGTAGAGGATTGAGACGACATGCAGAGGAGGTCAGAGGAGTTAATGCGGGTGCGGTCGGAGGTGAGGGAGGGGATTAGGTTGACCATGGCGCCGCCGGTAAAGGCGGGATCGGTGCGTCCGATGTAGCCACGTGGGTAACCGAAGGTGGTGCTGTATGTGCCGTTTGGGTTGATGAGGGCGATTTGCTCAATCCAGGAGTGCGCCGTGGTGGTTGAGGCAAGAGCAAGCGCCAGTGCTGCTGTGAGGAGGGATGAGGTGATGGTCACCATATTGTGCTGTAAGTAATGTAGGTTTGTTGCGACCGAGCTATGTGTGTTGTTTTGAGGTGATGTGTAGTCGCGCAGCGGTGTGGTATTGAGATTGGTGAACGATCAAAGAAAAGACCTGAATACACGCGTTATATAGATCCTGTGAAAAGTCTTTGTGAACTCAGAGAGGTGCACAATGGCCACATGAAAGAAAGGATTCGCTGTGAAGTTTGGCTATGTCCGGTCGTTGGGGTGGAAATCTCTTTGTCTGTTTCGTTCTTGTCTCAGTCGGATAATGTCGTTGATCCTGTCTGAGCTCACAAGTCAATCTCGTTTGTGATGTGACACATCGCCGGAAAGGTGCTAACCGCTGCTGGTGTTTGCTAGGCAATCGATTGCGTGTTTGAGCTAGCCGCCCTCAGCCTCGAGTGTTTCATAACATCCATCTGTCCCACAACATCGCCATGGATGTGGCGGAGCGTCGAGAATAACTCATCGGATTTATTGACGACAGCCTTGATGTTGCAACATTCGAGTCATGGAGTGCTATTGTTTGCTATTGTTGTCTCAATAACCTGAAACATGTCGTGTCACGCACGTGACCAGTCTCAGTCTTCGGGCTGTTCGTCGTGTCCACGAAGATCAAGCTCTTCGGCCATAGCCAGCCCATCTGCTTTACCTCTCTGAACATTTACTGCCCACATCAACGGCACCGGTGCCGCAATCAGGGCAGCCAAGAAGAAAAAGGCAGGTCTTATATCGCCAGTCGCATCTGTAATTGCACCCACGATTGCTGGCCCGAAGATGCTACTACCTTTGTCTGTGATGGCGTATAAGCTGTAGAATGTCGCCTCGAAGCCCTCCGGAATCAGTTCTCCATAGAGAGCTCTGCAATATCCGCTGAGTCCTCCTAGACTCAATCCGTAGATTAGTGCAATGGGATACATCTCCCAGGGCTGCTGCAATCCCAAGTACCCAAGCCGCTGCACAGCGGGGATGGACCCGAGCAAAGCATAGAGTGGCATGCATTCGAAGATACCAAGACAAACTAAGATCGTCTGCGTTGGTCCGAGGTTCAGTGCACGCGACACACGTGTCCAGCTCATCGCACCAATGAGACCAGAAAGCATAACAACGACGTTGATGAGCGCCAGAGATGCAGGTTCCATGCCGAGAGTAGTCTTGGCAAAGAGCACAGCTGTTCCCCCGACGGTGGAGATGGCATCAGAAAGCAGAAACCAAGCAAAGAGAAAGGTAAGCACGTCTCGTAGACGGCGAGCTCGAGCTACGGTCCTTCCCAGAGACTTCCAGGCTTCGCTCAAGTAGGCGAAGAATATAGTCGCATTGTTTGTACTGCCAGAGATGTGTAATGGTGGTCCAGGACGAGGCCGCAGCCAGAAAGCGGATGGAATGCTGAAGAGACCCCACCAGGCTCCAACAATGAACACGACGACTCGAAGCGAGAAAGTGGATTGTCCAAGTTGATAGAGGACAAACACGGACAGAATCTGAACAAGGATTGCAGCTGCATATCCTACTGAAACGCCCGTGGAAGATAGCTTGGTGGAGATCTGAAGTTCGGCAGAAATGCTAGACTTTGCGGCGTGTGATTTTGCGGCGGGAGTTGAACTTCTACCAGTGAGAAGTCCTGACGAAGAGGCAACGCTAGCAGAGGGCTCGAGATCGCGGTCATTTTCGAGGTACTCATCGTTGTATGGTATTCTATTGGAATCGTCTTGTTCCTGCTCAGCCTGTGCAGAAAGCACGACAGGGTGGTATCGAACAAGGACCGGGAGAAATGAGTTCAGCAGGACGAAACTGGCTCCAATACAGGTGTTTGAGATAATAGCGAGTATGGCGCCTATGAAGAAGACACCTGAATGAACTGGAAGAAAGCACATTGTTGAGATGCTGCCGATCAAGGCAAAGGCTAAAAGTAATGTCTTGCGGAAGCGTCCATGATCAGCAGCACCAGACATTGTGATGATGGTAAGAGCTTGGACGAGAACGGACAAAGAAAAGGTATACATTGCAAAGCTTGCAGTGTTGACAAAGACACCACCGGGCAGTTCGACGATGCATTGATGACCTTTATGGTGTGCCGTACTTGTGAAAGTAGCGGCGAGGGCGAGAGCTTGAGGAGAGTTGCACGGGGTTTTGTGGTCCTTTGCCAGAACGCCTCGTTCCCGCGCGAGTGATTCGAGGAGAATGGGGATGAATGATCCTGCAAGAAACTACGTCAGTCTATGATATCCCTCCACTTCGCTTGCGAGTCTCTCTCGTTCATTGTTGTTGGAGATGGTTTGTGCCTGGCACAACGATGAGTCTGCGCAGCTGTGCACTCGACTACTGTGAGGGTACCGAGGATGAGTAGCTAGGAGACAGCGACCTACCGAGTCCGCACACAACGTACACCTCAGCTGCCCAAGCATAAGAGTAGAATCCCTTGCGCAAGTTCAGTATCTGCTAACATGCGCTTGCAATGTGAAACCAACCCATAGCTCTTTGCGGGAGCTTGGCCTTCTGTCCTCGCCCGGCCACTTCGGCAGGCGGAGGGGCAAGTCTGCTATATCTCCTGCAGAGTCCATAGTAGCATAGCCGTGATATGGAGATGCACACAAGAGGCTGTCTTCATCGTCTGCTTCGTCGGCTGAGGATGTAGACGCGGTCGACAACAAGCGTGGCGGAGATTGCTGACGAGCGCGAGGTGTCATGAGGACCCCGTGACCCGGCTTGCTTCGATACCTCGGATCACACAGCTACAAGGACGAAGCACAGATGAGGGATGTATTGAAGGTGGAAATGCGTAAGATAGAAGACCATATGATCTGAAACACTTTCGTAATCATGATCTACGCTATTCTGCTATCATATAACGTACCTGCGCATAAGGCGCGACTTTATCCTTGGTAGGCGTCTCTCGTCAACCGTGAGGCTCTGACGACTTTCGATTGCCACAACAACATCCAAGCACTGACCTCAGCTCCGAGTGCAGTATTGTGAATATCGTACGCGTCTTGAGGCGTGCATACGAAACAAATATGATACATTACGGTACTCAACAATGGTGAATCTAGAAAGGCCATTGCAGCATCGGAGTTAGTGATCGACGATGATCTTATCGTACCCCCTGCTGGAATTCCGTGCTAGGGGTCTTCTCCGGGCGTCCTTGGCGTCTCCTCGCAAAGCGCATCTGGATTTGGTCATTCTTTCATCCTTACTTTGCTTCTCACTTCACACAAGACTCGAAACATCCCAATCTCACCTGCAAGTAGGCAGAGCAGACTGTCCATACCTCAAAACCCCACCCTTGCCAGCGTGAATCACTTTCCTCGCCTCCTCCTTTAACCAAGCAGTCTTCAACGATCTACCAAACCCCAGCGACCAGGGTTCCGCAGATCGCGTTGACAGTATCATTACGAGAATCAGCGTCGACATCTAGAGAGGAGAAAGCACCGAGAGCCGTAGTACGCCCTTACCGGACTCCTGTGGTCCGAGACCAGTCTTTGGACACAATTTTAGTGACATGGCTCTGAACAACTACAGGACATGGCCTCTCTGACCAGCACCAACGGTGTCAATCATGTCAGCCAACCTACGACGGTCGGCAAGCCCGACGACTCGGCTCCGCAGGCGGGATCAACCAAGATGGAGGATCGGACACAGCTCGCCAATAATCATCACAAATTAGATGAACTGCCTCCGGAGCTTGTTCACATCGTTGATGGCTTCTACCCACTGGGACGTCTACTCGAGCGTAGTGCCCAGGAATGTTATAATGACCTTGATGAAACGATAAATGCATTGGCGGACATCCCGTCACAGATCAACGGAGAACATGCAACCAGCTCTGCTGGAGTAGTGTCAGCAGGGAATGCGCAAAAGAGACTGAGATGGATAGAGTTCGCGAATACACAGCGCGAGCGATTCATGAAGCTTCTAGTTCTTGTGCGGTGGAGCCGGCAGGTCAACGATGTTGGCAAGCTTATAGACATCTTCAACTGGATGCGTACGCAGGACCAACTCTGGGACACTGTCGACGATGCCATGTTGAACCTTCGAAGATCTCTGGAGACTGAAAAGATTCCCAGACCAGATCTAGAGACGGCACTGGAAACATTGGTGATGGGGAAGTCATCCAAAATGCCTGATGTATGTCGTTGTAGTTCAGGCAATCTCGACATACTTGCTAACGTTTGCAGCTCGGCTATATCCAGCAGAATGCGCTCACTGCGGAGGAGATACTCGAGACGCTCCATAACATCAATGTCATACTTCATCTGCGCCTTAATATACACGAAACTCTCCCACCACACCTGCAGAATTACCGGATTGCTTCAGGTCGTGTTACTTTCATTATACCAAACGAGTTCGAAGTCGACTTGTCCATAGCTGACGAGGACCCATCAACACAATTCTATTTCATTGATTTTCGATTCTTATTTAGCCCTACTTCAGAGATACCCAACGGCAATGTCCGTGCACAGTTTGAGGCCAGAGTAAATGAGACTCTGGCGATGGAGGGCCTTACTGGCTGTTATGACTTTTTTCACGATTTCGTTCTTACTCACAAGGTCAATGTCCTGCGACGACAAGCAATGACCTTGAATCGTACCAGCTGGATTGGTAGTCTCGTTGTCGAGCAGGTGCATCGATCTTTAATCATTCAATATTGGGCGGATAGGCCTGATCCAAAGAGCTGGATCGAGGTTGGAGTTGCCAGTAACCGGAGTAAGAAGACATTCTCGTCGCTCCTTCCTCAACCACAGTCATCTCTTCAAATCAAGTGGACTCGGAGTGGGAAAGAAGTAACGGGAAATGTTGACCTTGACATCAACCTCAATACAGCGACGCTCGATTGCGCGCACATTATACACAACATCATAGCACGGCATAGTACCTACATCTTGCAAACTATCAGTGCTAGTGTGCCTGGCTCTATCGTTTTCGACGATGACGATCAGGAGTCTACCGACCAGCAACAACAACATAGCATACCGGTGCTCGAGCTACCACTGCATTCGAAACAGACAATATCTTTACGCATCGAGCCAACAAGCGGGAAATTCGCAATGGCCCCTCTCAGCGATCAGATATCGAAGTTCGTGAACGAGCTCAATAGCTTATCGTCCGGCCCTCTTCTCCCATTGTACACAGGCCACATCAGGCAAAGATTGCCCACGCTTGTCATTGATAGAATGCTAGAGTCAGCAAGACGCTGGTCCGTGGACGGTCCAATATTCGACGGGCCTTTTCCTCAATCACGACTGAACTGGCTGGAGAATGCAGGGTCATGCTGCTTCTTGCCAAATGCCTGGAGGGCTGCTGGCTCTCAATGGCGTATTGGCTTTACGGTGGACCTCTCGCGACAATATGAGTGGTGTATCTGCCAAGTGGGATCCTCTACAGATCCACATACTTTCAAGAACTGGAATCTCTTCGCTACCAGTGAGAGAGACTACGAACAGCCGTGGCAGCAGTATAAAAATCTCGCTGCCGAAGCATGGCAAGTCATCCACATGAAAATGGTCGAGGATCTTCTGGCTGGGCAGTACTCGGCACGCGGCGCCGGGACCCCGGTCGATCCAACTATACTTGAGACGGCAGTCTTCCTGAAGGATCAAGGTGCCTTCGAGCACCTCACACGTCCTCTGAATCTCTTCTTAGCGAACGATGTGGGAAACGACATTGCGGACATGATGCACAGGCCAGTCGTTGCAAGCAGTGCTGTACACATGCCTACTGAGGCTTGTAAGATGTTTCTCGCCTCAAGCAAACAGGAGACGAGCCTGTCCACAGTCGCCCTCAGGGACGACGGTACTTTCTTCACCATGCTAAAGGGCTCACCTGCTGCGGGACCGCCATCTCCCGATCTCATGTCCCAGTTTCTAGCCATCGCAGCGGATACTATACGCTGGCTTTGCCGACTATCAGCCTACTGCGCCATCATCTCGTCTCGCGGCTTTAAGCTCATCGAAATCACAGATACTCGGATTGCTTTCTACTACAATCAGCGTCCGCTCCTTGCCTGTACAATCCACCGAGACTCGGAGCAACCGATCAGTCTTTCCGGCACTCCCCAATCCACACGGCGCATCCTCCCGCACCTGACATCCATGCTAGCAGGCTTCAGCACCATCAATCACAAAATCGGCGCATTCCGCGAAGTAGCCAAGATTCTAGTCCTGTCCCTCCCACTTCTCCAAGCCGTCGACACTGTCCAGAACAAGTCCAGTGCACGGTTCTCCCTCCAAGTCTGCGTCGTTTCTTGGTCGGAAATGGAGCTAGTCTATCGAGACATCGCCACACATACGCCCGTTCACACCCTCAGCACCTTCTTCGTCAACTCCAGCTCGCCTGTCTCCAGCGCCAAGCCGGAACACGCCCGCGACTTCGTCCTGGTGGGATGCAGGATCATGCTAGGCAAGACTGGGCGCCGAGGGACTGCGGCACCTTTCCCCGTCCTTCCAGACCTCCACGCCCGCATCGAGGGGCACCTGTCCGCGGTCGCGCAACGCCCTGGAGGCTTCCCGGAGTTCCGCACGATCCCGGGTGGCTTCACCACTTCACTCGCCAATATCGGAACTGTCCTCGATGAAGTCGACGAGGCAGTGCGTTTGGTGGAGGTCCCGGCGGCTGCGGCAAGTGCGAGTGAGGTGGGCGGGGTGGAGGTTATTGAGATTGATTGAAGGGAGGAGAGCCATAGATAGCTTAGTCATGGTATAGATTCGAGTCCTCTTCCTCTTTTGCTGATGACCTGAGTGTGTGCGCGTGATGAGTGCGATAGTCGGCCTGGCTTTGTCGGGGACGGCATGCTTCGGCGCTTACTTGGGCTCGTGTCTGTGCTCACTTGTCGCTACTGAACGTCCATGCTTCACGCCGTGAGAGGCATAGAGTGATATTGTATGGCACTCTTCCACGCTGTTTCAGTCCGGTGACCACGTCGTCTCTGAAACACATGACTGAAGAGCGAGCCTACACCATTCCATCATATCCATCTCAGGCTACAGTATCTAGACTGTGTAAAGCGTCGATTGCATCGCCTTTGTCGATCACTTTCCATCCCCGTGCTACTCCAAAGCCACGCTGCTCCAGACGCCTCGACATGGAACCGTGTGCGGGACTTCTAGAGGGGAGTCTGAACTTTTAGGGCGAGAAGGCACGGATATAGATGGAAGGTTGCAGTCGTCGGCATTGAGGCAGGAGATTGGGGAAGAGAAGACGTGAAGATCGGGGTGATGACAAGACGGGCTGGGCTTGGAAAGAGATGGACAGTGAGTGTGAGTTCGAATGGAATGGAAAGAGAGTGGGAAGAGATGGAAAGGGACGAGATTGAAGTGGGTTAGGGAAATGGGGAGGTGAGGTGAGGTGGGGTTTGAACAAAAACGCGGATTCACGCTCATGGCCATCTCGCCGGGTCGTGAGTTCTCTTCTGAGAATTTGGAGGTTGTCTTGCAGTACTGCCACCACTCAGCTCCATCCCGATACTCATTCGTTCAATGTCATATCCGAATCATTTCATATCATATCAGGTCGTTAGCCTTCCTTTCCGGTCCAGCCTTCCTGGTCCCACTCATTTCCCTCATTGCAAGGTCTTTCCTCTTCCGCATTAGCTCATGTCTCATACATCACTTCACCTCATTACCTCACCACCCCATCCCTCCTCTCCCTATAAAACCTCTCCAAACACGCCCTCCGCTGCGCCTGCGTCCATCCCTCCACCATCAGCGCAAACTCCTGCACCTCGAAACCGAAGTGCTTCGCCATACTGCAGAACTGTCTTGAGCGCACATCCTCAGGCGGGTGGTACCGAGGTTTGACTTTGCGGCGCTTCGTCGCGCTTCCTTCTCCTCCTCCATACACATTACCGCCGTCGAGATCCCCATCGTCATCGCCGTCTTCGGACTCAACAGCAGAGCTAAGTGCTTCGAACTGGCTTTCCGCAAACACCCTCTCCTGCAACCTCTCCAGATCATCGCCAGCCTCCTCTGCTCGCCGCGACAGCTGCGCCTCAATCTTCGAGCTGCCAATGACTTCGGAGTTCTCATGCGTGTACTCGACGCCCGCAGAGGCCAAGATTGCAGCCACGGCGTCAGCGCTTGCGCGCGCGGCGCTGCTGCGCTTCGTGACTTCGTCTACTCCACCTGCTTTGGAAGAGACAAGAGCCGCGAGTTGCGACATTGCGCTGTCGGGATCGTCGGCGTCGTCGACGGAGGCGCGGAGGGGATCGTCTTCCTCGTTTAGGGAGTTGGTGTCCAGGCCTACTACGTTGACACCGGCGCGGGACTCTGCGACATTGGTCTTGTTGACGATATCCTGCAAAATGATACCCTCGCCCTGGTATGAGAAGATATTCTTCAGTCCGAAGATCTCTCCTTTCTTCTCCGAGTTCTCCTGCACGCCTGCAAAGTAGCGTCGCTCGGTGCTGGCATTATATGCGATGTTGGCCTGTTGCTGCTTGTATATCTGCCGCGCATAGACGATTTCTTCGATTGTGCCGGCGGAAACGAGGCGGAAAACTTCGACGTCACGGAGCTGGCCAATGCGGAATGCCCGATCCTGTGCTTGTAGGTCGTAAGCTGGGTTCCAGTTGGGGTCGACAATGACGACTTTATTCGCGGATGTGATGTTGAGGCCAACACCGCCGGCTTTGGTGCTGATTAGAAAGACGAATTGACCAGGATCGGCATTGAAGTCGTCCACAGCGATTGTGCGGTCTGCGTAACTCAATGATCCGTCGAGGTACGAGACATTAAAGGTTGTGGTTGATTGAAACAGCAATTGTAACATCTTCAGTAGACGTACAGAATGCGAGAAAATGAGAACTTTGTCGCCATCTTGAAGAAGAATTAGCATCATCAGCTCGAATAGAACGGGATGTACTTACTTTTGTGCCAGAAATCCAGGAGCTTCCTCAGAATTTTCCACTTCCCGCAGAAGTTGACGTTGGCATAGTGGACGATGTTATCTCTTGTATTATATAGATCTCTCCATAGATCCGGTGTTGCCATTTCCAGCTTCTCGAGGTCCTTCTGCTGCTGATCAGGTGAGTCTTCACTTCGTGGTATGAGCAGCGCCAGATGATTGGACAGCTTTTGTAACGTCATCATGGCAGGAAAGACGTGCATCTGCCATTTGTCACCATTTGAGATTCTTTTGTAGCAACACCAACCACGCTTTGTGTTCCTGCCACAGTCACACGGATCTCCAGCACGCTGGATACTATCTACCACCTCAGCACCGAGAAAGCTCGCATACGCCTCCTGCTGATCAGAGGTCAATGGACAGAAGACTACACGATCGCTTTTCTTCGGTAGCTGGTGGGCTATGAGAGACTTCATGCGACGTAGGACGAAGGGCGGCAGCAGGTTGCTAACGAGCTTCTTAGCTGTGATCCTCGCAAGTCTGAGTTGTGGCACAGTAGCCTCATGAGATTGTCCAGTCTTGAGGGGTTTGCTGATGTGCGCTTTCCACGCTGAGAGAGTACCAAATTGTCCAGGATTCGTCCAGTTCAAGATAGTCCAGAGCTCATCGTACTTGTTCTGAATAGCAGTACCAGTCAGGCCGATGCGACAAAGAGAGTTGAGTTCATCCATCGCTTTCGTGATTTCGGCTTTCCTGTTCTTGATCAGATGACATTCGTCCGCAATCACAATATCCCAGTTGACCAGGTTGAGTTCGCTCTTATTGTTAAGGTATGTCGTGTATGTCGTGATGACAATCTCAACACGCCCACTCAAGGCTGCTCGAAGCGCAGCTTCCTTATCTGCTGATGATCCGTGATAGAACTGAACCTGCCACCAACCCCATCTTTTCAATTCAGAGTGCCAATTGGACATCAAGCTTCCTGGACAGATGATGAGGACAACAGGATACCACGGCTTGTCTGGATGCTTCCTCATCTTCCTCATTCTTTTGGCGTCTCGCTCATCGCCCGTCTTGCTGAAAGCTGCCGTCAAAGCTGAGATGACTTGAATAGTCTTACCCAGACCCATATCGTCTCCTAGGAGGCCGCCCTTTTGATAGACAATATGTTCGTGCATGAATGCAGCGCCGTGAACTTGGTACTCTCGTAGCCACTGTGCGATTGGAGCTGGTATGACACCTAGTGATCGCTCCATTTTGATGTCCTCGTACGGAGCACAAGGTTCGATTTGGGTGAAGTTTGGGCGCTCACTTAGATCGGCTAGTCGTTCATCGTCCGAGAAGTCAACATTGTCGTAGCTTGGTGGAAGCTTCAGTCCACGGTTATCAAGCATGGCCTGCTCTGTATCGCGATGACGCTTTCGTGCCTTGAGGTAGTCCGGGAGTGAATCATCTAAGGCGTCCTCATCGTCGTCACTTGAGTTGTCACCATATGTGCTTTCTTTTCTCAAGGTAGCAGATTTCTTAGGCCTCATTGCGACCTTGCCAACACCTGTAGTCGACTTCTTAGCATGCTTAGCCTTCGTAGGTTCGCCAGGTTTCCGCTTCGTGCTAGGCTTAGCTGTGGCTTTTACAGCTGCCTTGTCCTTCGCTTGCTGAGCTTTCTGAAGGTGACGTTGCACAACATCGTTCTCACCCTCGTCCCCAGACCAGGCGACGCGTGAGGCATCATCTTCTGAAGATGGCACATCACTATTTAGACCTAGGACGCGTCAGAACATAGCCCAGCAATAGTCCTAGATACGTGCTGAATAAGGTACTCACCAGCCAAAAGCTGCGCACGTGACTGTCGACGTGCATCTTTTTGGGCGATCGAATGACCTCCGACATCATCTTCATCAGAATCTGTAGTGAGCGCGGCCTCTTCTACCGTACCAATCGCGTTCTCGGGTCCTCCCCTAGGCATTGTAGCCAACCAATATATCGTAAACTCCAGCTCAACGCGACAGACAACGCAGGAAGTGAAGTGGACTGAAGTGAGAAGGAAAAGAAAGAAAGTGAAGAAAGACGTCAGACGACCAAACTTTAGGCAGCAGCAGCAACAACGAGCTCGACTCGAAACACCAACTTCACATATACTGCAACTTCCCTCCATCCACCCACTTCCACCTTCGCCATGCCTCTCGACACATCCGCCTACTCCCTAGCTCTACTACGCCTCGACGGCCGCCGCTGGAACGAGCTCCGACGAATCCACGGCCAGATATCCACACAAGCTGCCGCGGATGGCTCCAGCTACTTCGAGATGGGCAACACCAAGGTCATGTGCACGATATCCGGTCCTGAAGAAGGCCGGCGAGGCGGCGCAGGTGGCGCAGCAGCGGGAGTAGAAGCGCAAGTGCAGGTGGACATCAACATTGCCGGGTTCAGCGGCGTGGATCGGAAACGAAGGGCACGAAATGACAAGTACGCTGTTGGTCCACGATATAGCCATGTGGTGTTGATGTATCTAATGCGCTGTTTTGCTTTTAGACGTACTACAGAAATGCAGACCGTGGTTGCACAAGCCTTCGCCTCGAACCTGTTCACACACCTCTACCCACATTCCACAATCTACATCACATTACACATACTCTCGCAAGACGGCTCCTTACTCGCTGCCTGCATCAACGCAGCCACGCTGGCGCTGATAGATGCGGGAATACCAATGTCGGACTACATCTCCGCCTGCACAGCTGGCAGTACGGCCACATACAACGCCAACGACGAGAATGCAGATCCGCTGCTCGATCTCAACAGTCTTGAAGAACAAGAGCTGCCGTTTCTGACGATCGCAACGGTTGGTGCGACGGAAGATGTGAGCGTGCTGGTTATGGAGACAAGAGTGCAGATACAGAGGTTGGAGAGTATGATGGCGGTCGGTGTGGATGGGTGTAAGCAGGTTAAGCGGATACTGGACCAGGTTGTGCGAAGTCATGGGAAGAATGTGTTACAGAAAGCATTGTAGTCGCGTTGCTACAAAATGGACACAATATTTCCTTTCTTGAGTTCGTTGAGGACCATGAGCATCGACTCTCCATCAAGGCTGAGCGCAATCCGACTGCTCATCGATCCGACCTGATCCACGGATGATATTGATTCGCTATCTGCTCGGCTCCTCAACGAAATCATCCAGCCCGGCTAGACCTCCGCACTTCCACCAGGCACAACCATCCTAACCGTCTTAGCCTCAAAGCTTCTCGTCACCACGTCCTGAGGCACAGCGCCAGCTCTCTCCTTGCCCATTCCGCGTTCCCTGACCCCATCCGCCTTTCCTTTCGCCTTCTCGATCTCTTCCCGCTGCATTGCAGCCAACCTCTCATCTCTATATCTGCCTCTCGTGCAATCACACGTACAGCCGTCCGTCGGACAGCCGCCATACGAGCTCGGATCGGCAAACCAGACAGCGGCGCAGGCAGAATGTGCGGCGTGATTGCACAGTGGGCAGGTAGTGTACAGCGTGCGCAGGCTGTGGGGTGCCGGACTGACAGTCGAGAAGGATGTGGTGTTCGGGTTAGCGTCAGCGCCGGCCTTCGGAAAAGAGTACGAGGATGTCGATGTAAAGGACGCCAGGGCTGCTTGCGGATCAGGGGCGTTGTCGAGGGCGGCGGAAACGGAGGCAGAGCGATCGTTAGGGACTTTCTTCTTCTTGCCACCGGGCAGCTCAAACGGCGATTCCCTTCCCGCACAAACTGGACAGACATCCTGATAGGTGCCGCACGTTTCACAATGCAATTTATTCCAGGGGTTGTTGATGGCGCTATTGCAGGCAGTGCAGAGGAATCCGACCTCGACGTCCTTGAGTCCCTGCTCGTAGACGCTTGGGAAGGCTGGGTATGCGAGGTTTCGGAGTTGGGTCGCAGGGTTCAGGGTGTCGAGCATGAGGAGCTGGTCATAGTAGGTTGCCAGGATTGACTCGGCGCAGATTGGGGAGATGCCGAGAGTATCCAGGGGGCGATGGTGCGTGTCGATAATGTCGTCGGCGGCCTCGGAGGTGAAGGCAAGGAACTGGGAGGTCAAGACGTCGTGGTAGGCTGCGTCGAGGGTTTCGTTTGTTGTTTTGCGATCGGAGGATGGGTTTGTGGCTAGGAAAGGACTGGCCAAGAGAAACAGGTTTGCGGCCATTTGCGCATCATTGTGATCAATGTACCAGACAAGTAGTTCCTGTAACATACTCGTTGCATTGACGAAACTGTTAGGTATGCCTTGCGCTGGTGATGGATTGTCCAGAAAGTCGAAGATGAGGTAATCATCCACAGCAGCTGTGTCGTTTACATGGTCCTTGTCTTCTTTTTTAGGCTCCTCTTGCACCACACCAGTCACTTTCGGACGGCCACCAGGAATGAAGACTTTGGCTACAGGCTGGTCTGGTTGCCGTTCTAGTTCAGCTTGTGGAGGTCCTCGAATTCCCGACACTTTCACAGCGTCCGGAACTGGTTCTGACAGTGATCTGGGCGCGCCCGGTGTAATATGAACATTTCCGTTATGACGTTCGTCTAGCTTTCGAACATTAGTGAAGTTGCCAGACCACCTCTGCTTTCTGTTCTGCCGCTCAACATCATCTTCTGTAGGTCTGCGTATCGATCCGCTTTTAGGTACAGAGATACCAGGTCCAATGTCTGTAGGAGTTGAGACCTCCCCAGGCTCGTCATTATGCCCGCCATCGTTGTGTCTTGTGTTCGGCCTGGACAGACGAGTTTTCAAGTAGTCCTCATCTGACAGGTTAACGGAAGAAGGTGAAGGCGAAATGTGTGGCTCAGAATCTGTGGAAGTGGAGAACATCTCAAAGCTCTCAACTGAGTCTAGTCGCCGTCCTCTGGCTGATTGCCGAACGTCTCCATCTTCCTCATCGTCATCAAGCTCTTCAAGCGACAACGGCCGTCGTCTAGACACCCACCGTACCTCCGTTGTCTGTCTTTCTGAAATGATTCCACTGATCTGCATGGGGAGACTTGCAACATTCTTCTGCAGTACTGGCAACACGGTCGGCTCTGTCAACGACAGAAACGAGTCGGGCTGTAGAGCCATGTCTCCGGTTATGATGGGTGAATCTGGCCCATCTGCTATGCCACCATGAAGAGGTCTTAGTATGGGTGTCGTCTCGATCGAAGTTGTCTCGGCCAGTGCTTTTCCGTTGACTGTACTACTGCTGTTCAGCCTGGAAAGTGGACGTCTGATAGGCTTCCTCATCAGTACTGGGCTGATCGAGCGGCTAGCATCATGAGTTGACTTCGAGTCCCCGGTACTTGCTTTGTCCTCGACAGCACTGATGCTGGGACTTACGGCATTGCTACTCCGAGAATGCGGTATCATGAGTGATGTAGCTCGACTTCTTTCATCAAGCTGAGAATTGTTCTTGATTGCGGCGGCCACTGCATCTAGCCGTTTCTGACGATTATGCTTGGCGCGGTGCTGCAATTCTTTATTGAGTTGAGTGCCAAATATTCTCCAAGTCTGTCCATCACGATATCGACTGGCACGCTGAGCATAATCACAATTCTGCTCAAAGATAGTCGGTAGTGCTTGTACATAGGTAATATCGAGGTCGAGATCCACAGAAGGTCCTTTGTACTTTTGTGCTAGGAATGTGGTGTCGAGCGGTGGTTTCGTGCCTAGTAGTAAGCCGTACTTTGCAATCTGTCCACCATCTTGAGACGAGTAGTGAGCCAAGGCAAGATCAAGATCAATCATGGTACTTATGTTGCTGTCGTCCACCGTTGATGGTGTCGTGCCAAACGACTTTGCTGATTTAACAGAAGACGTCCGGGAGTGATGTTTATGATTCGATAGTAAGGTCGGTGTCAGGAATTTTTCTTCAAAGCTGTCATCTCCAGGACTGCGGCCAAAGGACAATTTCTCATCAGTCGACAATCCGCCGTTCGAGGATGGTAACATCTCTCTCTGCTCATCAACACTTTCCGATCTATCTCGCGAAGGTCTAGGCCTGACATAGAAGTTGAGCTCGCCGTCTGCTGAACACGCAAGAGCTGACATTGCTCGGCGATCTATGGTTTTCGGGGCATAAGCCACGTCCGTTTGAGAAAACTCGCCATTGCCACCAACCGCGCATAGTAAATCTTTTATGCGCCAAAGCATTTCATTCGTGCCGTTGTTTATTTGCTGGTGTACTTCCTTGAAGGGTATCAATGGTCTGCGAAGGTCCCAGATGTGTATTACTGGACTAGCTTGATAAGCTGTAGCTAGATGTGTGCACTGCTTGTACGTTTGGTCCTGGGAGTCTTGTACGAAGCAAGGTGAACGCCAGCGGACAGTTTGTACGGGATATGGTGCTTTGAGAGTGAAGACGGGTCGTTGACGATGTCCTTCGCCTTGCATGTTCCAAACATTCACATCTTGGTCCTTACCAGCACTGACCAGGTGTTTGCCATCAGGGTGCCAAGCAATCGAGTTGCAGGTCTCATAATGAGCTGCAAATTTCATCAGGTGTGTGCTGTTGTTTCTGATATCCCATTTTTGGATAATCCCGCTGTCGGTGCAGAATGCAAAGGTCCAAGTGTCGGTTGGTGACCATTTCGCGTGTCGAACACTGTCAGATCGACCGTTGTAGGTTGTCCGACTTGAGCAGAACATGGAATTGTGCTCCATCATGCGCAGATCCCACAATCGAACTGTGCCATCCTGGCTGGCGGACAACAGGGACCCTCCTTCGATGGGGCTGAAATCGACCTTGTGAACCTGCTGCAAGTGATCGTGCAGACGGCCAATTTGTACATCTGGACGAGCGATGTTGTACAGCACAATCTTGCCGTTCCTGGCCGCTGTAGCAATGTAGTCTGAAAAGCCATCGCGAGACCAAGCGACGTCTTCGATCTCAAACGTGTCTCGTTGTGCCGCGATGGTGTCTCGCGTTCTGGAGGCAGCCTCACGAATATCGTACTCCTCTACGCAGCTGTTATCATTATCTATTCGTAGGGTCTTGAGGATCTTGTTTCCCGCAATAATTACGTGGCTGCGGGCAGAGTTCACATCAAGAGCTCTCAGCCTTCCTCCTGCATGGTATGAAATGTGTTGTGACGATAATGGGCTTTGCAGATTAGCCTCGTGCATTCGTTGAACATGCCTGCCAGACCTCTCACATAGTAGCATACGCCAAGTCGGTATGGGTTGCTGTAGACGATATCTGAGATGAGGGTGCGCCCCGAGTGTTCCCAAATCTCAGCCCGCCGAACATTGTCCCGTCAAGGTCGTCGCTCGACGACGCAAGGTAGCTGTGGAAATCACATCAGGCCGCGACATTGAGATGCCGTCGACCAGAGATTAGCGTCACTGCGATCCGCATGGGATGTTTCACAATCGAGGGTCTGTGTTGTCGTCTGTTTCAGTCTCTCAAGATTAGTGATCGCCAAGCCGGCGAGGCGTCAATCACGACAGCCGAGCTGGGAATTCCGAAACCGCCCCGGCTTCTCCTCATCTCTTCTGCCTTCGAGACGACGGCGCAAGTGGTGTAGACGCACTCAGACACACTCAGCCGTGCCCATATAGAGGTGAAAGGCAACATCTAAGCGAGATTATCCGTCTCCCAGCAGACACCATGGGCAAGGAAGCCGAAGCCTTCGGCGAACGCCCGAAATGCTTCAAGAACAACCTCCAAGAAATCCTCTTCGTCTTCGTCGCCACCATGGCCGTCGGCATGAATTCCTTCGTCTCCGGCGCCGCGACGGTGCTCTCTGCTTTCGTCGGCCGAGATCTCAATATGACCACCGTCGAAATCACCTGGATCGCCGCCTCTTCCGGTCTCTCCGGCGGCGCGTTCTTGCTGAGCTTTGCCCGGCTGGCGGACCTGTTTGGACGCAAGGAGATCTTCTGCGTGAGTAGTGCGATATTCACAATCTTCTGCGTCGGGGCGGGGTTTGCGAATAGTGGAATTACGCTGGATATTCTGAACGGTTTGATTGGCCTGGCGGCCGCCGCTGCTGTTCCATCGGTGCTTGGGATTATGGGTGCATCCTACGAGAAGCCATCGCGAAGGAAGAACTTTGCGTTCGCTTGCTTGTAAGTAGCACATCCAGCAGCACCTTTGGCACATTTTAACACCTTTGTAGTGGCGCCGGCAATCCACTGGGATTCATATTCGGTGCCGTCATTGCAGGTATAGCTACACAGTACGCCAGCTGGCGAGCTACGTACTGGGCACTCGCCGTAATCTACGGTCTCGTCACCGGGATCTCCTTCTTCACGGTCCCTAGTGATGAAGCGTCGAAGTCGCCATTCACATTCCAAACCCTGAAGACCTTCGATCTTGTTGGAACCGCTTTGACTGTTGCTGGAGTTGGCTTGTTGTCTGCCGCACTAGGACTAGGCAGTGATGCTGAGCACGGGTACGCAACGTCGTATGTAATAGCTTTTCTCGTGCTAGGCGTGGTTTTTATCGGGACATTCATCTGGTGGGAGCATCGGGCTGAATATCCTCTCGTTCCAATGCACATTTGGAAAGATCGCAATTTCAGCCTATTGATGATCATACTTGCCCTTGGATTCTTCGTAAGTCTATTCCATATCCACATCAGGAGATCTCTTTCGTGCGCATGCTAATGGAAATCGTAGGCATTTCCTTTGGGTCTTTTATGGGTACTGATTTCTTCCCACTTCCTCCTCCTCCTCCTC
>Ga0058698_10000188_pt1 | contig 36591 bp, 36 predicted proteins | sample AgamicAsSfe_FD_67288 | JGI IMG/M metagenome (GOLD analysis project Ga0058698, IMG submission 67288) | Agave microbial communities from Guanajuato, Mexico - As.Sf.e | ecosystem: Host-associated > Plants > Phyllosphere > Phylloplane/Leaf | place: Guanajuato, Mexico | collected 2012-05-30
AATCCAAGTCGGGCTCAAGTAAATGCAAGACAAATTGGAGACGCACTTCTCTTTCGCGAGATATGGCTGCCTCCAGAGATCATGCCAGAAGCAGCACCAGCAGTAGCAGATCAGCCTCAAGAATACCTGATTGCCAGATACAAAGATCTCGCTGCTTCAACCGCGTTTTCCTGGCACGCGACCCTGGCAATTGCAGAGCTTGCAGCGGAGCTTGACTTTGGCCAGGCCATTGGGAGAACGTCCCTTTCCATCAAAGACACCTGGGCGTCTTCGAACAAGTCTACCAGTTCACAGCAGAATCTGTGTATCGGTATCGACAAAGTTGAGATTACCAGCACTGGACGAATGAGTGGCTTTGTAGGTCTTGAGAAGGTCAAAGCCAGGACGTCCATTGCGTGGCCAGCCTCCGACAGTGATCATGAGCATGGTCCCTTGGTTCAGGGCTCAATCGGCTTCAACTCGTTGAAGCTCATGGCTGCTTTTGATTATCAAGCCTTCGCAGCGATTGATGTCGTGAACTTCGAGTTTGTCATGTACAATGTGCGAGATGCGGAAAAAGCACATGGTGATCGACTCGTGGCGATTCTTGATGGCGACAAGGTCAATGCCTTTATCACAGCATCGGCTGCCGCAGCTGGAGTTTCGTTGTACCAGGCTTTCGAACGGTTGATTCAAGAACGACAGGCGACTTATGAACAATCCCTGAAAGAAATCGGCTCGTTCCTCAGAAGGAAGTCATCTGTCTATCAGAACAGGGACGTGCGCAGACTTCAAGCTCTTGTCAAAAAGAACGGTGTGGAGATACCCGAGAAGTCTGACCTGACACTGCACACCGATGTGGTTGTCACCTTGCGCTCCGTAGTGGTCGGAGCGTTCCCGACTACACTGAAAGATCATCGAATCTTGAAGGCGGAGGCTTCAGACATACAAGCACGCTTCGCCGCCACGCTCGACGACGACGAAAGAATACACAGTGGGCTGGGACTCACGCTCGGTCAGCTGAGTGTCGCTCTCTCCAATGCGCCGCATGCTACAACACCTGGCACCTTGGGAGAAGTGACTGTCGAAGACGTCGTCAAGAATGCACTTGCAGCCAGGGGTGGTGTAATTCTACGAGTGCCAAAGGTCCTGGCCGCCATGCAGACCTGGCAAGCGCAAGATTCCGACATGATCGACTACATCTTCCGCAGTACATTCCAAGGCAAGATCGATATTGGTTGGAATTACTCACGCATCAGCGTCATACGAAGCATGTGGGAGACACATACTCGCACACTGGCGTCTCGTCTTGGTAAACCTCTGCGAGAATCTGCGGTCAAGATCCGTGGCGGTGGACTTCAAGATACATCGACCTCCATCTCGGGCGCATTGGGATCGGATTCGAGACAGGAGAAAATCACAGTCACGGCAGATGTCAAGCTGCCACAGTCCAAATATACCTACCGAGCACTGGAACCACCGATCATCGAAACACCGCAGCTGAGGGACATGGGTGAAGCGACACCGCCTTTGGAATGGGTCGGATTGAACAGAGAACGGCTACCGAACTTGACGCATCAGATTGTTATTGTGGCGTTATTGGGCATCGTCAGGGAGGTTGAGGATGCATACACGAGGATATTGGGAAATGCTTAATCGGGCAGGTATGTCAAGGCGACTTGGACGTCAAAAAGCTGGGTTTGTACATATTACTAGGATATATCGATTCAGAGTACATAGAGCATCAATCAATTCGATTCTCTTATTATGTTAAAAGCAGTGTTCTGTGCCAATTTGTATCCGATCATTCTTTTGGGTGTTAGAAGACAATGTAACATGGTACCCAGGTTCTGATAGTTGGTGATGGTTCAGAAGTGCGCTCAGGCCTGAGCCGGATGAGTACCACGACACATGCATATCATGCATACATTCTGCGGGATGTGGGCATCGTTTCATCGTGCTCCGGTGACCACTCGTCGTAGAGAACCCCTTGTGCGAAGGGCTAAATACCAGCCGAGGACTCTGCTCCTATCTTCGGGATGACCGTGACGCGCATCATAATTTTCTGTGCTCATTGCCCGTCTCATGGAATATTTTTCTTCAAACACTTCGAACATGCGCAAAACAATCGCCAAGAATGGGCGAGATGTCGTGGCGATGCTCAATACCGTTCTGCGAAAATCCTTCTCGACTTTTGCTATCCGATGCAGGAAATTTCCATCTTTGAGTAGAGATGTCAGGTACTGCTTCTTCGATGATCATAGAGCGAATCTCGAATGGAAGATCTTCAAATGTGACCATTGCAAAGTCAGTCGAGAAGGAGACCGTGGTGTGCGCAGATCTAGTGACTGGTCAGAAGGAAGTGATGTGGTTCGAGCTATGTAGACGTGAAGTGGCGGTCACTCAAAGGTCGTTGCACGCAGAAGTTGATGTCGTCCCAGTCAGAGATATGACCTAAAGAAGCTCATAACGTGCATAAGGTATCAAGGTGGTGGTGGTGACCAAGCAGAACATGACTCTACAGGTGTTAGGATTCGCCACTTGCCTGTTGCTGGTGGAGCAAAGCCCGAAGGAGAAGCTTTCAAAAGGGGGTTCACACTTTGCCCCGCCCCACTCTTGCTAAAATCTTCGTACTCTATCCCATTCATCCCCCACCTCTTCACCTTTCCCGCTCTTTTCTTCCTCCCCTCGCCGTCTCTCCAGCGCTCGTTCCTCACTTCAAAGGGCATACATAGCCCTCTCGCGCGACTGAAGAGTAGAGAAGAATACAAATTATCACAACAGAACCACCGCCAAGATGGTCAAGTACGTTTATAATCCCTCCCTGTCAAGCTTCGGACATCAGTCATTTGCTTGACTGAGCTGTTTAGCATCGAGCCTGATCTGCTTTTGTGAATGATAATTGCTAACACGACATTCTCTCTAGCTTCACGGTCGAGGAGGTACGAATATCGCACTATGGAGAACCTGGCAAGAGCAAAAGAACCAGTTTAACAATCTCTTCAGATCCGTGGTCTCATGGACGATGCTAACAATATCCGTAACATGTCCGTCATTGCCCACGGTAGGAGCTTTCCACAACAAGGCAACATCATCTAGGAGCTAATAAGTAACCACAGTCGACCACGGAAAGTCCACCCTCACCGACTCCCTCGTTCAGCGCGCCGGTATTATCTCAGCAGCCAAGGCCGGTGCTGCTCGTTTCACAGACACACGCCCTGACGAGCAGGAACGTGGTGTCACCATCAAGTCCACTGCCATCTCTCTTTTCGCGACACTAGTTGACGAGGACGACCTCAAGGAAGTTCCCGGCAAGCCAACAAAGAACGAGTTCCTGATCAACTTGATCGACTCACCTGGTCACGTCGATTTCTCTTCTGAGGTTACTGCTGCTCTCCGTGTGACTGACGGTGCTCTCGTTGTCGTCGACACAATCGAAGGTGTCTGTGTGCAGACCGAGACTGTGCTCCGCCAGGCTCTTGGTGAGCGTATCAAGCCCGTTGTCATTATCAACAAGGTCGACCGTGCGCTCCTCGAGCTCCAGCTCTCCAAGGAGGATCTCTACCAGAACTTCGCTCGTGTCACTGAGTCCGTCAACGTCGTTATTGCTACCTACTACGACAAAGTCCTCGGTGACTGCCAGGTTTACCCCGAGAAGGGTACCATTGCTTTCGGTTCCGGTCTCCACGGCTGGGCTTTCACTATCCGCCAATTCGCTATCAAGTACGCCAAGAAGTTCGGTGTTGACAAGCAGAAGATGATGGACCGCCTCTGGGTACGTTTTCGTCGGAAAGCAAAAAGAACGCATGTCAAATACTGACTTTTCGGCAGGGAGACAACTTCTTCAACCCTAAGACCAAGAAGTGGACCAAGACTGGTGGTGACGGTGTTGAGCGTGCTTTCAACCAGTTCATCCTCGACCCCATCTTCCGGATCTTTGACACTGTCATGAACTTCAAGAAGGAGGAAATCCCAACCCTGCTTGAGAAGCTTGAGATCAAGCTTGTTGGTGACGAGAAGGAGCTCGAGGGCAAGCAGCTTCTCAAGGTTGTCATGCGCAAGTTCCTTCCCGCTGCTGACGCTCTTTTGGAGATGATGATTCTCCACCTGCCATCTCCCAAGACTGCCCAGAAGTACCGTATGGAGACCCTCTACGAAGGTCCCCACGACGACGAGGCTGCCGTTGCCATCCGCGACTGTGACCCCAAGGGTACTCTGATGTTGTACGTTTCCAAGATGGTGCCCACTTCCGACAAGGGTCGTTTCTACGCTTTTGGTCGTGTCTTTGCCGGAACTGCTCGCTCTGGTCTCAAGGTCCGCATCCAGGGTCCTAACTACATCCCTGGCCAGAAGACCGACTTGTTCATCAAGTCTATCCAGCGTACTATTCTGATGATGGGTCGCTTCACCGAGCCCATCGACGATGTGCCCGCCGGTAACATTCTTGGTCTCGTCGGTGTCGACCAGTTCCTGCTCAAGTCTGGTACCCTTACCACCAGCGAGACTGCCCACAACTTGAAGGTCATGAAGTTCTCTGTCTCTCCTGTTGTGCAGCGCTCAGTCGAGGTCAAGAACGCCCAGGATCTCCCCAAGCTCGTCGAAGGTCTCAAGCGTCTGTCCAAGTCTGACCCCTGTGTTCTGACCATGATCTCGCCATCTGGTGAGCACATTGTCGCTGGTGCTGGTGAGCTCCACTTGGAGATCTGTCTCAAGGATCTCGAGGAGGACCACGCTGGTGTTCCTCTCCGTATCTCCGACCCCGTCGTTCAGTACCGTGAGACTGTCAGTGGAGAGTCAAGCAAGCAGGCCCTGTCCAAGTCTCCCAACAAGCACAACCGTATCTACATGATTGCTGCGCCACTTGCTGAGGAGGTCTCCAAGGACATTGAGTCTGGCAAGATCGGACCCCGTGATGATTTCAAGGCTCGCGCCCGTATCCTCGCCGACGAGCACGGATGGGATGTTACCGACGCCAGGAAGATCTGGTGTTTCGGTCCCGACACCAACGGTGCCAACTTGCTTGTTGACCAGACCAAGGCTGTGCAGTACCTGAACGAAATCAAGGATTCCACAGTATCTGGTTTCCAGTGGGCAACCACCGAAGGTCCAGTTGCTGAGGAGCCAATGCGCTCTGTCCGCTTCAACATCATGGATGTCACCCTCCACGCCGATGCCATTCACCGCGGTGGTGGTCAGATCATCCCCACCGCTCGTCGTGTCCTCTACGCCGCGGCTCTCCTCGCTGACCCTGCTCTTCTTGAGCCAGTCTTCTTGTGCGAGATCCAGGTTCCTGAGCAGGCCATGGGTGGTATCTACGGTGTCCTTACTCGGAGAAGAGGTCACGTCTTCGCTGAGGAGCAGAGACCTGGTACCCCTCTCTTTAACGTCAAGGCTTACCTGCCCGTTGCTGAGTCATTCGGCTTCAACGCCGACCTTCGTGCCGCCACTGGTGGTCAGGCCTTCCCCCAGATGGTATTCGACCACTGGCAGATCCTGCCAGGTGGATCGCCACTTGACCCCAAGACTCTCACTGGTGGCATCGTCGAGACCATGCGTAAGAGGAAGGGTCTTAAGGTCGAGGTGCCCAGCGTCGACAACTACTACGACAAGCTATAAACGTCTCGCATCGAAGCGATATAGATTTGCATTGGATGTTGATGGTCCATGGAGCTGCATCTTCTGGGTAGGGAGGCTGTTGTTGGTCCTTCTTTGCCATTCATGACTTTACGAGCAGTAAAAGTATCGGGACCCGTGGGGATGCCGAAGCTGTAGAAGAGACAAGGGCTCTGGTGTTTGGTAGAAGCTGGTTGTTTCTTGTGTTCCTTTCATAGTTCAGATACTCCTTTGATAGTTATTTAAAAACATATCCCAATATCGCGATTGTAAGCTTGCCTTTCGATTTTCATATCTGAAACACTCTCCGGGGTAACAGTAACACATGTGAGTCGAGTCCTCATCCTCATTGACAAACCCACGAATTGTTTCAGCAAGCGCAACATTCCACGAGTAATCTAGACGAATCCTCATAATTACCGCTACTTCAGCCACATTCTCGCGACTTTAGGCTACCCAACGATAACCTGAATCGCCACACATCGGCTAGAGGGCAATCAGTATGCAGTTCGACGAGGAAAATTCACAACACCTCAAGGACTGGATCATCAAGAGACTAGAGAACATGTACGTCAGGCACATTCTACCGCCAGATCAAGGACTGGCGCATGCGCAATGCAGACTGGCCGGTTTGCCATGCAGAAATACCTCGGCTCTTCGCTGAGAGCACAAGACTGACACACTTGCAGCTCTGATGCTGATACAGATGTCCTTGCAGACTATGTTCTTGCCCTCATCAAGTCCGATGATCCAGAAGAGCAAGTCCGCGTCAACTGCTCGGAAAACCTCGAGGACTTCCTGCAAGAACGTGTGTGCAATATCATCCACCACCGTGGCTAGCACAGAGCTAATCTTCTGCAGACACCGGCGCATTCGTCGCAGACATATTTACAGCTCTCAATAACAAATCATACCTCCCTGGCTACGTAGCGCCCACAAAGCTCTCCGCGACCGCCGCGACTTTTCAGCCGCCGACTGGACCATCTCAGACCTCGTTCCAATCACAAGGAGATCAAACAAGAAAGCGCACACGGAACGATCGGGAGGGCAGTGCAGCACAAGACAACCAATACGGAAGAGGCTCGAACGGAGACCGCGCGATCAAGCAATCTCGTCGGGGTGGCGGATTTGGACCAGGAGGAAGAAATGGCTATGATGACCATAACCGGCAGCAGCAGGCGCGATCACAACAGAACATGCCTATGATGCCTACGCCGCCGCCAGGCTTCCCTCAGTTCGACCCGGATAACCCAATGGCAGCCATGCTAGCAATGCAGCAAGCTATGGGCCTGCCAATGCCCCCGGGGTTTCCTGGAGCTGCTGGGTCACCAGCGCCTGGCTTGACTCCATCGATACGGGAAAGATGCAGAGATTACGATACAAAAGGATACTGCGCGAGGGGAAGTTTGTGCCCATATGAGCATGGTACTGAACATATTGTGCTTCCGGGAGGATCCGCTGGTAAACACTTCGCCAGTGCGTTATTGTAATGCTCGACTAATGCACTACAGAATATGATCCAAAGAACTCCTCTCTCTCGCCGCGGCCGGACTTTGGCAATAACACCACTGGATTTCCTGCGCATAGTAATGGTCGCCCTGCGCGAGGGCGAGGCCGCGGACGTGGCGCAGGTGGACGTGGAGACCTCGCAAGTAACGGAGGTGGGCGTGGTGGCCGCGCTGCGTTCTCCTCTGCAGGACTAAATCAAGATCGCAGCATCACCAGTATAGTTGTAGAGCAGATACCCGAGGACAAGTTCAGCGAGTCCGCAGTCCGGGAATTCTTCGACGAGTTCGGTACCATTGAAGGCGTAAACCTGCAAGCATACAAACGCTTGGCCGTGGTAAAGTATGCAGACTACAACAGTGCGAAACAAGCATATGAAAGCCCCAAAGTCATCTTTGACAACAGATTCGTCAAGGTATACTGGTACAAGCCTGAAGCCGTGAAGCAAGACACCGCCGCCGCTGTTGCTGGCGAGAAACCTACTGAGGCACACGGACAGCCAGCTCCGAGTGAAGACACGGAGATGATCGACCCCGAGGCGTTCGCCCTCAAACAAGCAGAGGCGCAAGCGGCGCATGAAGCTAAAGCTGCCAAACTCAAAGAAGCAGAGGCGCAGAAAGAGGAAATCCAACAGAAGATTCGTGCCGCAGCTGAGGAACGGCGGAAGCTCATGGAGAAGCTGGCAGCGAAGACCAAGGGCAAAACGGCTACGTCTACAGCTCCGGTAAGTACAGGTAGCGGTGCATCAGCCAATGGCGAAGCACCGACTCCAGACGCCAAACAGAGCCAAACGGACGCCCTGCGAGCTAAATTGGCAGAGCTCGAAGCCGAGGCGGAAGTATTGGGTATACCAGCGGAAGACCCACAATCTCAGGGCTATTCATCGTACCGCGGACGTGGACGAGGCGCGCCATTTGCTCGTGGTAGTGGCTATCGAGGTCGAGGTGCCCCAGCATGGCGTGGCGGCGGCGGCGGCTGGCGTGGTGCTGCTGCAGCCCCTGGTGGTGCTGTCGCACGTCTAGATAATCGACCACGCAGCGTCGAGCTGAAAGCTGTTGATGACAGTGTTGATTTTGGCGACGAAAAGGTCGGTGAGGCACTGAGAGTGTATCTTTTTGTGAGTCTTGCCTTTCCCGTCTCTCGTTTTCGCATCTTTATGCTAATCTCCATTCCTGCAGAGCATCGGCGACTTCACAGCAATAACACCCACCACCTCCTCCTCTGCAATTCCAACACCCACGCCAAATCCAACAGCTCCCGCATCTACTTCAACTTCCACAACCAGCAGCAAGACCTACACAACCATAACATTCGGCGCCCGCTACGTAGCCGAGATCTTTATCGACAAGACCAAACGCGTCGGCTCGACCATCGCAGGTGTTGGCAAAGTTGAGCTGGGGTGGGTTGCTAATGATGTTGCGAGGAAGGCGGCAGAGACGGCGGGGACTTTGCGCGTGGAGGATGTGAACACGAATGGCGGGGGTGATGTCAGTATGGCTGATGGTGGTGAGGTGAACGCAGCGTCAGCTTCTGCTGACGGAAGCGGACAGGGACAAGGTCAAGCCACACCTGCAGATGTGGATGTGGACTACGATGTTGCGGATGAGGATGAGGATCGGTGGATGAGGTAGTAGGCGTGCTGATAGGGGGAGAGAGGAAACCATCTATAAACACGAGACGCGACATATTGGAAGCATCATCTATCTGGTCTAGACTATGATGAGTTTGGCAGCAGCCGTTGACTGCTTACAGCAAAGACGAGTACAACGATGAACATGAGAGCATGACGAAGCATCTGCACTGATGATGGAAGGATGTGGTGGACTGTGTAGTATCGCCCCTGGCGCCAAGAAACCATTGAGTACCTTTCGTATAGACGTTGACCCTGGATTTAATTGGTCGATCACCGCAATTCGAACTTGTTGCTTCGGTAACATTCCAACAACATCCTCTTGAAATCATCGCTATCGTCTTCAGCTCAGCGCTGTGCGGCAATAGCAAAGTCTTCGATCGATCCTCCGTCCGAGCTCTGCCAGTGTGCGCCGCGTGTGAGAGCTTGTGTGACACAAGATGACCAAGAAAGGGCGCCTTCCTGCAGCTGGCGCAAGGACGTGATCAGCTACGAATTGCCTTCTCTTCCAGGCCAACGATACAACGCTAGCAGCTTCCTGGGCAGTGACAAATCTCTAGCCACGCGGTCTGAGCCATGCGCTCACCACGTCAGAACTCCCTCCTGAGTTTCCTGCCACGCGATACTGCGATGCTGTTTCTGGCTTTTCTGGTCATGATATAATTCCATGGCGTATCACACTAGATCTAGTGCTGGAGCCGTTGCAAGGAGCTTGGATACCAAGAAGGAAGCGTTATCCTTTCGGTCATGCTCTTTCCAATCATTTTCCAGCATTGCTTCTTTGTCCGCAAAGGGGTACAAGCTAAGCCCTTTCAAGGACACACTTTCAGAAAGATAGACTCATCGTCGGCAGACCCAATGATCCGTGCCTTATGCCACTCTTCACTATGTAGGTATCCTGAATGGTTGCAACCCCGCCAACCTTGCATCATAATGTCGGTTCTTATTCCGTGTGCTTCAGCACAACATCTGAAGGGGCTAACCACTGTGTGACATTTCTTTGGCAAGCATTTCCTTTGTTCTTCACTCTCCAGCCTCTTTCCAAGAGCACTATCATATTGGTTTCAGCTCTGTTGTTTCCATTCTGTCTTGTTCAGACACCGGGGAATTTAGCATCGACCTAGCGGACCGTTTTGCTGCACCAGCGAGACTATCATTGCTAACTACAATCTTCTGCCTCAACCCGCTGTAAGGACCCGTAATCTCTTGTCCTCGCATTCCGCAGTCAACGTATAGACCTCGAAAATTACTCACTTCTCGAGCGATCAGATTCAGTCAACGACACTGGCCAACAGCCTCGATGCCAGTGCAAGGGCTTGTAATTCTACCTTGAACGGCGGTCTAGAGTAGCTCACCTCTTGGTGTCGCTCTGAGACGCGCTAAGAGTTCTCTACGCCCAGATCGAAAATCCGTAAGACAAAGAGTTACAACACTGACAGCCACTTCAATACCTCATCGGCTCAACACGCCATCTTCACAGTCTGTACAGGATCCCGAGGCTTACTATACACTCAGCTTTGTGGTCTGTGCTGCCCTTACCTGCCACGCAGCCACTGCAGGCTGTCACAAGCTTCATGCGCGTTGCCGAACGATCAACGTCACTGCAGCATCTGATCAGCACTGTGGTTGGTCTCAGACGAGTCACACGCATCATCCTCGGTCGGTGAGTATACCATCTTGACAATATTGTCCATTCAATAGTATTGCAAGCACGGACTTTGGCCCAAATCTGGACTAATTCGAAACAGCGCCACGATTTAGTTGACTATCCGTTGCTTGACCATAAACGTCCTGCAGGAGTCTGTCGGCTTCTGCTCCTGATCTCCTGACAGTTTCTTTGATATAATCCATACCGCCAGATGTCCTGACACAGATTCGCCCGCATCATTCTGTCTGACTTCTTCTTATCCTGAACTCTCTCTGAAAGTCGCCTTTCCAGGTGTCACAGCAGGCAAGACCAACACTGACCGAGACGAAAGACACCAGCAACATACGACGCGCTCTCCACACTCGACTCCTGCCTCACCTGGCGTAGAACTAGGCACTTCTTAGAGGAATCTCCAAGGTATACTTTCCGAGCAACTTTCATCACATGGCCTAAACTAACTATAGATCTTCCTAAGCACAGACCGCGTCATACACTCTGTTGTTTGCCACCGATCAAAGACAGTCGTCGTTGCACAGTCTACTACTGCAAGGCATTCCTACACGGACCTGCGAACGCCACACGAATCTACCATTCTGGCATAGACTGTTTCAAAGCTGCAACGCACATCAGATCCGCAGAGAGAAGGACCAATGTCAGCAGAGAATGGGCTACAGCTATGGTCTCGTCAAAGTAAGTGTCTTGAATGTCATGCGTGACTCATGTTTGTACTCTCAGGCATCCTGCCGCCTGGCGGCCAATGACCGAGCCGCTCTACCTAATCTCGATTTGACTCGTGACTAACTTTGGCAGCGCCCGTTGACGAGATCGATTATGCGGCAAGATTCGATTACGCCATGGCCATACACGCCCCAGGCGGCTGGCCGTTTGACAGCTCCTCGGACCACTTTCACACTGTATTTACCCCCATCGATCGACACCGAGTCCCCGGCTCTATACCGAGGCCAGCCTATCAAGCACTAGCTGCGGAGGAAGCTGCGTCCCAAGCTTCGCCAGCGATCAAAGTCATCGCCTTTGAGCCATCATGTGGCTCAATTGGCTGCCGCGTCAATATACATATCAAATCGCCTCACGACCTCGCATTCCTGTCGACTTTTCGATTCTCTATCATGTTTCTTGACAAGCGTGCCGACGCATCTTTGGAAGTCATTGCGCAAGCTGGCGAAGATTACCGCTACCTGCTGTCTACGCATGCTCCACTGTCCAACACCAATCGTCCATGCCCGCTGAAGGTAGCTATTGCTGATCTGTCTGGCAACCAGCTCGATCTCCTGCACGTTGGCAACTTCAAGTATACAGGAGTCAAAAGATCGCAAGCAATCAGTACACCTGAGAGACCCACGAGGAAGCGCAAAGCTGCTGAGGCTCCGCAGGAGTCCCTCTTACCGTGCTCAAAGAAGGTCGCCCTCTCTGATCAGCAAACCATGGCAAGCTCAGCAGAGTTCTGGTCATCTCCCCAGTATCCTCACTCCTCCAGCTACATGTCCACAGACTGGCAACCACAGTTCAACTACACGATCGACTCACTGTCACCGACTCTTCTGAACACAAGTCACTTGCAAGGCTATGGCCCTGTTGTCCAGGATTCAATCAACATGCGGCAGTACATCAACACTCCTGAGCACAGTCATGGCCTTTCAGCATCGCCGCGGACACACTGTGATGCACTTCAAACTCCGAACGACTGTGACTTGGGCAATCCCTTGGCAGCTGCTGATCTACCACTCTCACTTGGAACGTCGCCTTGTCCAGATAACCCGCCGCTGATTCGACGAACGCAGATGTCCACTCAGCAGGCCTCTACCTCCTACTCCGACGATCTTGACCCTGATGGCCAGCACACCACAGGAGATGCTTCGTTGAGGATAGCAGGAAACCTGAACAGTATGCAAGACAAATGGACAGAATGCGAAAAGAGCTCGGGCCGCCGCCTTATCGAATTCGAGCGCAGTCAAGCTGGCAGCGTCGTCACCGTCACATTCAAGCAGGTGCCCTTGAATTCCCGGACTAACACAAATGCCTGTGTCAGCTGCATCTGGTGGGAAGAGAGGAAAGAAGCCTACATCACAAGTGTTGACACCATCCGCCTTCTCGAACATCTTGTCGCATCTCGATTCAATGTCCAAGAGAAGAACAGAATTCGACGCAACCTGGAAGGCTTTCACCCTCTCACAGTCGCCAAAGGTCGCGCCAACACGGACAAATACTTCAAGACCATCATGGGCTTTGGCGAACCAAAGCCTCGTGTCATTGAAAAGGACATCAAGGTGTTTCCGTGGAACTCGCTTCACAAGATGCTGAGAAAGGTTGTTGGCAAATACGTAAGTGCTGGCTTTGACGCGCATGGTGCACGGTGTGACGTGGCACTAACAGCAAAGTTTAGTCTGCAGATTATGCAAGCGCGGCTGGATCCTCGCGGCCGACCGCACCCACAGCGCGATCCTCCATCAGTGAGCTGAGCAGCGCTGAATCTGAATCTCTGATGGACCCTGCACAATCGCCGACCCCGATGCATCTCGGTCTTGAAAGTGGAGAACAGCAGCACTTTTGGGATCCCTCATTCTCTGGACTTGACACTGGATATGCCTCCGTCCAGTCAGGATTGCAACAGCCATGTGCAAGCAGTCCATTGCCTTTTCAGTATGACAGCTACTACACCCTCTCTGGTCCCTCGCTGTACCGACCAGAGAACTTCCCCGGCAATGCACCATTCTTGCAGGGCAGCTGGGATAGTGGACCATATCCCCCATGGCCACACTTTCAGCGACACCAGGCTTGACAACGAGCGCCTATTCGCCGGAATTCTACCTGGAACCATTGCATCACCACTTGAGTGATAGTCAGCAGACCATCAGACCAGGTATCCGGGACAAGATGCTCCATCAGATCTAAGATGAGCTCGCCTTGGCTTGGGTACCAGGATCATGATCATGCCAGATCCAGGCGGTCCGTCACGACGCGCAATCCCCACTTTTGCGGACCACTCACACAATTCGTACAGCATACAGCGGACACACGCCCGACGTCTCTGTATCACCTTGCGACCCCTTCTGCTGCTATACAACATGCATCTGGTACTGGCTGAAAGTCTATTTTCCCCGATCGCATTGAATACATTCGATGTCTGCATCACAATCGCGTTTTCGAGCTACCACGCTGCCAGGTGTGCACTGGCCGACAATCGGCTATGGTGTTGCCCGCTTTTGGCGTTTCAATCCGTCGCCTTCTCCGCATCTTGATTGGTATCGACTGTACTTCCTTCATTCTCGACTGCACGGCACTCCCGCTGGCACTTTTCTGGCTCACCTTCGATCGAGGCGCTGCACTTTCCATTTTCCGACTCGAGCATACGTCCTTCCCGCTGTCACACAAGCCTCGCTGTCGGTATAAAAAGGACCGTGCGGCTTCTTGTACTACTCGATCGCGCCATCCTCTTCTTACCTCGGCGTTACACAAAGCAGCAGCAGCACGGGCCACACCCTTCCCGCATCCCTCCCGCTCACAACTTACACTTTTCCGAACTATTGACTTTCTGCAGCTACTGCAATACTACTGCAATACTACTGCAATACTACTGCAGCATGCTATCCACTACCTTCCCGCACATGCAGCTCTATTCTTTAACCATACTTTTGCACTGCAGGAGGCGTGCTGTACTACTGGATCTTACACTTTGCTCAATACCGACAGCTTGGACCGTGGGACTTTTCATGCTTTCATGCTGCATGAGATGAGCTGTCTTTGGTCTGGCCTTGCTTCTTTGTTCGGCCCACCAGCCTAATTCTGGCCTTTGACGCCGATCCCGCCAATGCCAGCAATCCCGACGATTTGGAACGCTACTCGCTATTTGTCACCTTTGTCACCATTGCATATCATATCCTTGAAAACTCTACACATCCATCTCACCGATCCACCCAACCCTCATGAAGGGCCGACATATCCGCACTTCAACCTCGTCGGCTTTAGTTGACATTCAGCACCAACCCAACGATTTTGTGCGCTACTTGACAGCTTGACAGAGCTTGACAGCGATCCTCGAGAGACCATCATCCACAGAGTCTTGGCGTGCCGACACCTCCGGCTTCATACTCCTCCACTCTCTGATCTCCTCCACTTCGCTTACCTTGACGAGGCCATCATTCACCTACATCAGTACATCCCGTGCTGCAGACCAATCGAGCTCGACTGCCAGCTCCTGCACACACTTCTATCTTGAGACCCTCCCACTTTTGGCATTCATCATCATCACTGGAGAAGATACCCCGCACCTGATTTCGGCGCACTCACATTCGAAAGTAACAACATTCCTAAGCAATAGCATTCACGGTGGCCACATCCAAGCAACGGCATTCAGTAACAAGACACATATCACCTAATTACTCTGGGCACCATCTACCTCTTCGGTTTTTTTTTACATCACACATCAATCACCGCAGGAATCACATACGGGGCAGCATCTGGGCAGGCTGTTTGAAGACTTGAGCTATCGCCTTGTATTTAGTTGCAGAGTCTGAAGGAGGAAGTGGAGGAAGAAAGAGAATGTGGAAGGTAGTGAGACTAGATCGATAGTACATTATGTCCCATTCACCTCATATTCACCATGACCTAAAGTGCACCAAGACATCTAAGCCTTCTTGACAACCTCGAACTGAATCTTCGCCCAATCAGCCACCTGCGTAGTCTTCCTCCCGAGCAGCATCTCCAGCACACTTGGGTTTCCCCACAGACCGTGGTTGTTGTAATAAAGTAACATCCTGTAGCGTCGCAATCAGCAACAGCACCATCTCAGCACCCCGGGATCACTTACCTCTCCGCCGCATCCCTCGTCTGCCACGGGACCTCTCTCTCACCACAAACCATCTTCAAGAAACCTTGAACTGCAGCTCTGTACTCCAGCTGCTCCACCTTGATCTCCCTACCGATGACGCCGCCCACGATGCCGACGACCTCCCTGTATGGCGTGGGTCGTGTCGAGACGAGGGGATAGGTGGCGAAGAAGTGCGCTTCGCGTTCTGTGATGACTTTGGCGGCTGCTTCGCCTAGGTCGCGGAGAGCGATTTGGGAGAAGCGGACGTCTGGGTCCCAGGCAGCCTTGTATACAGTGTTGTTTTCTGGTTGCGACAGGAACATGTCCAATCTGGTGGGTCTCTGTGAGCAGCGGGAGGCGAAAGGAGGTCTGGGGGCTTACTTCATGTTGTCCATGAAATTCGTGCTTTGCGTCAGATTAGCCTTGGTGCTGTCCTCGTGCCTGTCTGGCGATGCGACTTACGGCTGAAGGATCGTATAGTTGAGGCCCGACTCCATGAGATATCTGGCCTTTGTATCAGTACCAGACAATGACATGATATCAACACCTCACTCACTCCTCCACATATCGTTTACAGTCATGATTCAACAGCTTCCTCAACTGCGTGCACAACACTGACGAGAACACAAAGTGCTTGAACTTGCTCCCTTGCTCCTTGGAAGCGGCAGCACAGGCATCAATCACATTGTACCCGACCTGCGTCTCGTGCGGGTGGAATGCCGGACCGACGTGGTAGAACACGGCTGCATCCTTGACAAGCTGGCGGATCTCTGCAGGCTCGGAGAGATCGACCTGAACGACATCTGCGTTGGGGTATTGCTTCGAGAGACGTTGCTTCGATGAGTCGGAGTTCACTGCAAGACGGAGGTGGTATTTTGGGTTGTCGTAGAGATGGGGAAGGAGGCTGCTTTGGGTCAGAGATGTGTGGGAGTTTGTGGAAGGTGGCGTACTGGGCATTCTGCTTGCCGGAGGCACAGGTGATCACGATTAGGTCTGCCATGGTCGATGAGGTTCACGATGTGTGAGGCAATGTTGTTGGTCGCCACTTGAAGACTGTGAGGTGTGCTCGGGCTTCAGGACTTTGCAGATCAACTGGAGAGGGGCGATCCGGATGTTCCGAGCAACGCGAGCAACCCGTCATTCTCCACCATGAGATACTACACACTCGCGGAACTTGCGATATTAGAATAAGCAGATGGCCTACAGCAATTTCCCAGGGAGTCTCATGTGAGTGTCCTGCAACGGTAACACGTTCCATATTCACGTTGGAGCGTGCCGCCAGGAGAAAAGGATCACCAACGGTATCAAGAACACCAGACTTCGAAGTAGGGAAAGCGGTATTGCGAGGCAATCTAGCTTGGTACTGAAGCCTACCTTAGGAGATAAGGGACCTCCATAAAACATTGACAAGGCAAGGAAGGAGAGGGGATGACTCAATCCGGCTTTATACTGGATCGTATGCAGACGGGAGACCTCGCCCGAAGCCTACAATTCAGGAAAGGAGAAGTGACAAGACCGTGCGGCTGTATGCTGAACTGTGTCGTGGTAAGAGGAGGTACACAGCTGGAAGGATAAAATGGGCCCGAGAGGAAAGGGGACAACAAAGTACACGAGTTAAATCGCTATGTCAAAGACCAGATACTGAGTTTATCGAGAATAGGCAACAACGGGTAGGCAGTACGGCACAGCATTCGTATGAGTGGTTATATAAGCATGCGAAGTCGTGGTCTGATAATCCGCTGACTATGCTTACGTGGCAGGAAATCTCCCCGATGTCGGTTCTTTGGTGAACATCACTGGGTTATGCCATTGGATATCACTGTATGCCGGATGCATCTATCGTCCTCAGTACGACAGATCCTGCTGTACTCGTCTCCGAGATAGCCTCTGACTCACTAATGCATGGAATCCTCTGGACACTGGCAGCCATATTGGTGTCTTCCCAATGGTCCGCGATAATGAAAGTTCACATGGCGACATTGAGTTTGAACTCTGGCCAGCACGCCAGTGCCCTTGTAGAGAGTACCGTGGAGACTGATTCCAGCATGCATTGCTCCAATTGCCTAATGAAATTCAAGTGTGCAAGGCGGAGGGGTTGATCTATCCTTCCTTGAAGAGTGCCGTCGCCTTCTTCTGGCAAGGACGTCTAACGGCAAAGGCAGCTCGAAGCCACACATCCGTGTCTGCGTATACGAGGTTCTTGAAAGCGTCGATCGCATCGTCCTAGTCGTCAGGAGTATTGTCGAGTGCTCAGTCAAGCGGAGGACACGGCGCAGCGAATGTGGAATTCGTGGCTCTTGACAGCAAAGTCCTAAGTAGCTGTCTTGAGCTCTCGAGTAATTTATAGCAGGACCTCCGAAAGATTATGCTCAAGCGAGCATTGGTTTTTGACGATGCTGAAGATGTACTTTGACCAATGAGCTTGCAGTGACACCGGACCGGTCGGATGAGCTTCCTCGCACGGAGCTCTAAGGTGTGCACTCGGACCATCCAAGGATTTTGGTGATGCTCATTGTACGTTGCCAGATGGAGATGTGAGGTCACTAAGGTGAAATTTCTTCTTGCTCTTTGACAGCTTTGCACCCAGCCCCAAGATTGTCCTTCGCCTCGCCGGACGATCCTGTAATCGAACAGCCACTGCCACCGGCCTGGCCCGACGGCATAAGCTCGTTCAACATACCAGGCGCGTTGTTCGTCCCATGTCGAAGCAAAAGACTTTCGAGCAAAGTGCAGCCTTGACTCTTGGACAACAACTCACAAGGTTTTCCAGTGGGTATCAGCCTGACCTATGACACCCTTGGCTTCATTCAGTATTTTGCCGACCCTGTCCTTGTTGCCTGCCTTCTTCAGCAATACATCGACCATGCTCCAAAAACACGCATCCACCACTTCCTGAGTGAAAGGTTTCCCCTCATTCGGTTGTTGTACCTGCTTTACAAAGTGGGAATACTTGACAGCCTCCAAATGCTTAGAACCCAGGTTTGGGATTTTATACTCGCTGACGTCGACGTCCGTGAGAACGCTTGCAGTGTGCCATCTTGTACGACTATCATGAATTGTACTTGCGCGACGGTGTGCTACAAATTCCGCTATTGATGTTCGGGCGAGTATAGCCGATTTCCCAGTCTTGGTGTTCATCTCTTCTATTCGATCATCTAGGTTGAGATTGCGCATGGTGTCGGTCCACGCACGTTTGATGTTCACCTCTAAGAGTAGCGAGCGATCCTTTCTCTTGTTGCAGTTCACGACGTCCACAAGCCATATCTCGAAACGCGGAGGCCTGAGTCGAGTTGAGTAGCTCGGAAGCTTTTAGCTGAAGAAGCTTGATCGGAGGAGCTTTGGCAGGCATGGCTCAAGGACTTGACTGTGACTTCGCGGCCTCGGAGCATGTTCGTGCAAGGCGAGGTTCCTAAACCTAAGTATACGCATTGACTGCACAAGGGTCTGCACGACTGTTGCAGCCAATGCAGGCGCCGCCGTAGCTATACCACACTGGGTAAAGTGAGGTTCCGGTTGCACACTCGGTCACTCCAATTAGTTCACTGCCGAGAAGCCGAGGGATGTTTGCCACTAAACCTCATGATAAGCTTATCTGGGATGACAAATCCCAGCTGAAGTATCCTGCCATCCTGCCACAGTCTGCTCGGCATTGTTTTATGTTTATGCTTAAGCTCTAGACGACGACCTGCCCGCTATGTGCCCGCGCAGAAACCGAGGCCACCGAAGCCGTTAGGATCTAGACTCCGAATAATAGCTGGGTGATGATCAGATCGTCTGAACACACAAACTACATTGGACGAGACGTCAGAGGATTTGACGTCCCGGGCACAACGGCACTGGACGTGAGGCAAATTGGGCAATATATATGAGTATCGTTGTGCCCGGGTCTCCTGTTTGACACACTCAAAGCAAAATCCTTGTCCTTTGAACCTGCGACAGCTCATCCATCAGAAATCAATAAACCTCAAAAACCAATACCATCACAACCTTCAACATGGGAAAGGGAGCTTGTCTTTGCGGCGCCGTGTCGTTCAGCTGGGAGGGTGAGCCAATCCAGAAGGTAAGTAGCTTCTTTATCACTCCTCTGCCCTCAAGATCACCGCACTAACCACGCTCAGGCCATCTGCCATTGCCGCGACTGCCAGCACATCACCGGCTCTGCCTACAGCACCAATGTCATTGTGCCTGCCGCAGACTTCAAGGTCCAGGGTGCTCCCAAGAAGTACACCTCCAAGGCCGACTCTGGCCGTGCCGTCACGACCGTCTTCTGTGGCGAGTGTGGCTCGCCGTTGTGGAGGGAGGGCGAGATGACGGATCCTAATGCAAAGATCGTACGCGCGGGTAACATCATTGACGTAGGTGCTCTCAACGACGCGAAGCCTTTGGCGGAATTGTATGCTCCGGCAAGAGCGAATTGGATCCCTGAGACGGAGGGTGCCCACCAGATGCAAGGTATGCCCCCTTCTTGAAGGAAGAAGTGGTGTTTTGAGAGGTGAAAGGAACGTTACATGAACGCAGATTACCACGCCACAGTAAGTATGATCACAACTTATGAGGTGCAGAGTCAGCATGTATAATCACGAATGCACATCCACAGCGCACGTCATGTCCGTTCACAGAGCACATATTCCAAGATCAATTTAAAGGTACACCTGTAACGACACCCCTGCAATGCCTTGTCCTCCCTCCCTCCTTCCTTCAACAACCATGATTAGGCTGTGCCTCGAGCCAAATCTTCGTCTATATCGCAAGATCACGCTGCAGGATGAAATGACATTGGCGCATTAGCAATTCTGGGTGCAGAGGCGAAATCGGCAAGCCTGGTGGCATAGCGGGCCAAGTCGCATGCTTGTGCACGCAGTGCCTATCGAGCACGCCGTGATGGGCTGTGCTTTAATTTCATCGAAGTGTGCCGTGTATGACTGGGAGTGACATCTCCTGAGACTTTTTCGAAACCTTCTTTCAAATCCCTGGCTCGACATTTGGCTTCCCAGACTCACCAAGCACCAACGCAGCAACGAACCTGTTTACCTCGTCAATCCAACAAACAAAAAAAAACACTGAGAGTTCAAAAAGCACTGAGCGTGAAGTATAAATTTCCCTCTTATATACCATGTTCGCACCGCATTGAATAGTAACAACCATACACTGCTCTCAGCATGGTCAACCCACAACATCTCAGCTTACAATCCGCCAAAATGCGCATCCAAGTCGGTCGCTACGGCATGTCAGCTTTCAAGCGAGTCAAACCAGTCCTCATGGACTTCGAAGAAATCTGCCAGGACCATCAACGCACCTTGTACCTTGAGGCCAAGCGGGATAGGCGCAACAGACTTTGGCAGATAAAGTTCGTCGCAAGAATAGAGGCTATGGATAGACGCCAACGAAGACGACTTCGGGCTCAGAGTATGTTACGCTTGGTCAAACCTCATTGAATAGTCATGCTGATTAGTATAGATGCCCACAACCGCAGACGCCGCAGAAGAGATTCGGCCATATCAGTGTCGTCCACCGATACTAATGACATCGATACTGCTGCCACCAACACGGCTGCCACCAACACTGCTGCCACCAACACTGCTGCCACCAACACTGCTGCTACCAATACTGCAGTCATCGATACTGCACCCACTACACAGCCGCCACCCGTGGCACAGCAACATACTTGGAACTGGGCTGTTCCAGTGCTGCCGCCAGGATATACTGTTCCCTGGGTTATTGAAATGATACCTCTCATGCAACGTACCATTCATGAGGTATATGAGGAGGATTCCCTGTCTTTCCTCGAATACATAGAAGCAACCCCGACTGCGCCGTATCAGTTCCCAAGTCACGTCACAGAGACACACGTGGAGGATGCCCTCTCTTGCGGCCAATACATGGAAGCAGGCCCGACTGAGTCGTATCAGTTCCACAGCCACTTCACAAAGGCGCTCGAAGCGGATCTGGCCTGGACTTGCAATGGGTCGCAGAGGTCGACCGAAGTTGAAGCCTCGTCTTCGTGGCAGCGTATTCACTGAGATGTGCGGAAACAAGGTCATCTAACGAGGATATGGGACCGAATGTGCCGGCACATAAGATCATGTAACATGGTGGTCAAAAATGAGTGGGATCTGAATGTACGATTAGAAGAACGAAAAGAATATACTACAAGCAGACAGCTGTTGGCTGGACAGGGTCGGAAGGAAGGAAAAGGGGCCTCCTGTATCATTACCCCACATTGTAGTGTACTTGATAATGCCATCACAAAATACAAGACTCGCTACTGTACTTTCGCCTCAAGTGACTCATTTTAACACCAGGCTTAGCTCGAACTGTTACTGTCTATCCTTGTTGTCCTGTGCCTGCACTTGAACTCTTGGAATCGAATAACCCTATAAATTATCTACGCCACACCCCGAATACATCGAGGTTAACATCCGCCCAGAATCCCACTTCCATATTCCCTAAACCGACAAAATGCCGCCCAAGAAGAAGGGAAACAAGAAGAACAACGATGACTGGGACGAGGGTCTTGGGGAGGCTGCTGATCCAATAGCAGCAGCAACACAAGCTGCCAAAGAGGATGAAGCAGCCCAGGACGATGAGGAGCAAGCAGAAGGCGGTGGAGGAGGACTCCTTGCAGCTTTGAGGAAGAACCGAGGCAAGAAGCAAAAGAAGGGCAAGGTTGTTGAGGACTTTGTGGAGGGTGAGGATCCTCCAGAAACAAATGGCGAGAATGGCGACGCAAAGGAGCTGGAGGTCGACCTAGCAGCAAAGGCGCCGGAGGAAGCTGACATGGACGATGAGGATGTGTTTGCTGCGCCGGTAAAGAAAGGCAAAGGCGGTAAAGCTGCGAAGGGCGGCAAAGCAACACCGGATGTCGCACCGACGCCGCCACCGGAGCCACAAGATGACGAAGACGGTGAAGGTGATGGGGACGACATGGACGACACTGGCAGAATCAAGACCAAGAAGGAGAAAGAAAAGGAGAAGAAGGAACGTGAGAAGCAGCGGAAAAAGGACAATGCAAAGAAAAAGGCACCAGCAGCTGCGCCAGCGAAGGCCGAGGCTGCAAAGCCTGTCGAGGCAGCCAAAGCTGAGCCAACGCCAGCGGCTGACACGACAGCTGGAGGCAAGAAGAAGAAGGTCCCCGCAGCACTAGCAGCACTGCAGAAGCAACAGGAAGAGCTACGGAAACAGCAAGAAGAGGATGCGCGAGCAGCGGCGGTAGAAAAGGCGCGCGAGGAAGAGGAACAGCGGTTGGAGGAAGAAGAGGCCCAGCGAAAGCTCGAGGCGAAGGCTGCGAAAAAGCAAAAGGAGAAGGAGAAGATTGAGCAACTTAAGAAAGAGGGCAAATACATGACAGATGCACAGAAGAAGTCACAAGCTGCAGCGAAAGCCCGAGCCCAGCAGATGATCGAAAGTGGTGTGATTGTTGCTGGACTTGCTGAAGATGGAGATGGCAAGAAGAAGAAGCCTGTATATGATACCAAGAAGAAGAAGGGCCTGACCAAGAAGGAGTTGGAAGAGAAGAAGGCCGCCGAGGAGGAGGCAGCAGAATTTGCAGCGCAGGCGAAGAAGCTAGAGGCCATGAAACTTGCAGAGGAACAGAAATCAATACTCGAGGCTGAGACTGAGAAGGCTAGAGCTGATGCTGAGGCAAAGAAAGGCGAAAATGGCGAAGACCTCGAGGATTGGGAGGCAATGGCCGATGCAGATGACACCGGCTTGAAAGATAGCTGGGACGCATCTTCGGACGACGAAGACAAACCATCAGCACCAGCAAAGACACCCTCGATACCAGAGAAGAGCACCGCCAGTGCCAGACCAGCGGCAGCCGCCACTAATGGTACTGTCAACGGCAGGAAGCCCGTAGAAGATGACGACGAGTCGTCCGTTGAAGACTCATCAGAGGAGGATTCGTCCGACGAAGAGACTACAGCAGCAAAGAAGGCCGTTGCACAGAAGAAAGCAGAAGCTGCTCAACGAAGAGAGCAGAGACATCAAGAAGCTCTTGCTGCGCGATCGTCAGAGAACCTGCGGTCACCTATCTGTTGTATTCTTGGGCACGTCGACACAGGAAAGACGAAACTTCTTGACAAAATCCGTCAAACGAACGTCCAAGAAGGTGAAGCTGGTGGTATCACGCAACAGATTGGTGCCACATATTTTCCTGTTGAAGCACTACAAAAGAAGACACAAGTCGTTAACGAGGATAACTCTTTCAAGTTCAACGTCCCTGGCCTGCTAGTCATCGACACACCTGGTCACGAGTCTTTCACCAACCTCCGATCTCGTGGTTCATCTCTCTGTAACATTGCCATTCTTGTAGTGGATATCATGCACGGTCTTGAGCCTCAGACACTGGAGTCCATGCGTCTGCTGAGGGATCGTAAGACACCGTTCATCGTTGCCCTCAACAAGATTGATCGACTCTACGGATGGAGCCGTATTGACAACAACGGCTTCCAGGACAGTCTTGCCATGCAGAAGAAGTCAGTGCAGGGAGAGTTCGAACGTCGTGTCGAGGAGACGAAGCTTGCCTTTGCTGAGCAAGGTTTCAATTCCGAGCTTTACTACGAAAACAAGAACATGGCCAAGAACGTCTCCCTCGTCCCTACATCGGCCCACACTGGTGAAGGTATTCCGGACATGCTCAAGCTCATCATCAGCCTGACGCAGGAGCGCATGACTGGTAAGCTCATGTACCTGTCTGAGGTTGAGGCTACTATTCTTGAGGTCAAGGTGGTCGAGGGTCTTGGTACAACGATCGACGTTATTCTATCTAATGGTGTGCTTCGAGAAGGTGACAGAGTAGTACTCTGCGGTCTGAATGGTCCGATAGCAACAAATATTCGTGCGCTTCTGACACCTGCCGAGATGAAGGAATTGCGAGTCAAGTCCGCATATGTGCACAACAAAGAGGTCAAAGCTGCTCTCGGTGTCAAAATCGCAGCAAACGATCTCGAGCATGCCATTGCTGGTTCGCGATTGTTAGTTGTTGGCCCCGATGATGATGAGGAGGATATGGAGGAAGAAGTCATGACTGATCTCGAGAACTTGCTCGGCAAGGTTAGCAAGACTGGTCGTGGTGTCTCCGTTCAAGCATCGACTCTGGGATCATTGGAGGCCCTGCTAGAATTCCTCCGGACTTCCAAGATTCCAGTAGCTAACATCTCTATCGGACCTGTCTTCAAGCGCGATGTTATGCAAGCTGGTATCATGCTTGAAAAGGCCAAAGAGTACGCAGTCATGCTGTGTTTCGATGTCAAGGTCGACAAAGATGCTCAAACATATGCGGACGAAGTCGGAGTTAAGGTCTTCACAGCTGATATCATCTACCATCTGTTTGATGACTTTACGAAACATATGGCACAACTGGCAGAGCAGAAGAAGGAAGAGAGCAAGATGCTTGCTGTCTTCCCTTGCGTGCTGAAGCCGGTCGCTGTGTTCAACAAGAAGGATCCGATCGTCATTGGCGTGGATGTCATTGAGGGTAATCTTCGACTACTGACCCCGCTAGCGGCTGTCAAGAACAATCCTACGACAGGTCTGAAGGAAATTATTCCCATTGGGAGAGTGTAAGTCATCTTTCCACCTGATATACTATTTACCTCGAGCTTTTCTAACCTAATCATAGTCAATCCATTGAGCGCGACCACAAGCAGATTCCTTTATGTAAGAAGGGACAGCCGTCCGTTGCAATCAAGATTGAAATGTCCAACCAGCCGAGTTACGGTCGTCAGCTCGAGGAGAGTGATCAATTATACTCTCTGGTAAGCAGAAAGAGTATCGATGTATTGAAGGAGTTCTACCGAAGTGACGTCTCGAACGACGAGTGGGCACTCATGAAGAAGCTCAAGGCTGTCTTCGACATTTCATAGCGGCCAGGGCACAGCATGATAAAGGAGTCAATGAGCATTGTTTGAGCAAGAATTTGTAAGATGGAGTCGACTCTGAGGGTAGTACATGATCAGCATCGGGTCACCGAAGAGGTTTCCGGTGCAACGCCCTATGCCTTAATGACGAATCTTCACTTTCCCATGATGTCCATTAACGCCGTAGGATGCGTTGTGACATTGTTCCTGTTAGACTGTTGTTGTTGTTGTCTAAATTTTGACATTCAAATTCGTGAGCTCCGGATTTGGCGAGTCATGGAGCTTCCGGTCAATCGCCTCCGCAAAGCTCGAGGTTTCAAGGTCAATCTTTCTGCTCCATTGAATTCGATCAACACACGACTCTTCCCACAGCTTCCACCATCACATCAACTATGTTCGCCGCTCGTCAAATGTTCGCCGGTGCCCAGAGGCGTGCCTTCTCCGCCTCCACAAGACTCGTGCGTGCTCACTGATAAAGCAAGAAATACAAAAGTATTCGTCTGCTAATACATGCTATAGGACACCCGTGTCGCTGTTCTCGGTGCCGCTGGCGGTATCGGTCAACCTCTCTCCCTCCTCCTTAAGCTCAACCCAAGAGTTTCCGAGCTCGCTCTCTACGATATCAGGGGTGCGCCCGGTGTCGCCGCCGATGTCAGCCACATCAACACTCAAAGCACTGTTACTGGCTACGACAAGGGTGATGCTCAGCTCAAGGAGTGCCTGACTGGTGCTGAGATTGTCCTCATCCCCGCTGGTGTTCCCCGCAAGCCCGGCATGACCCGTGACGACCTCTTCAACACAAATGCCTCCATCGTCCGCGATCTTGCCGCAGCTTGCGCCGACACTTGCCCGGACGCCAACATCCTCATCATCGCCAACCCCGTGAGTACTGTCACATTGTTTACACGCTGTACGCAATTGACATGATCTAGGTCAACTCTACCGTTCCCATCACTGCTGAGGTCTTCAAGGCGAAGGGTGTCTACAACCCCAAGCGCCTCTTCGGTGTCACCACCCTCGATGTTGTCCGCGCGTCTCGCTTCATCTCTCAAGTCAAGGGCACTGACCCTGCCGCCGAGAACATCACAGTCATTGGTGGTCACTCCGGTGCGACTATCGTTCCTCTCCTCTCCCAGGCTGGTCACAACCTCGAAGGTGCCGAGCGTGACGCCTACGTTAAGCGTGTCCAGTTCGGTGGTGACGAGGTCGTCCAGGCAAAGGGTGGTGCCGGATCTGCCACTCTCTCGATGGCTATGGCAGGTGCCCGCTTTGCGGAGAGCCTCCTCAAGGCTGCACAGGGCGAGAAGGGTGTCATTGAGCCCTCTTTCGTCGAGAGCCCGCTCTACAAGGACCAGGGTGTTGAGTTCTTCGCTACCCCGATTGAGCTTGGACCTTCTGGAGTTGAGAAAATCCACCCAGTTGGCAAGATCACCGAGCACGAGCAGACTCTTTTGGACGCCTGCCTCAAGGACTTGAAGGGCAACATTGTCAAGGGACAGAAGTTCGCCAACGACAGCCCCGCAGCAGCTGCCAGTGAACCTACTCCCAAGCCGTAGATGGATGTCATATCATGATGGCGGTGAGGTGGAAAAGGGGCATGGTCAATGTAATATGGAACTTTCTTTGATCAAAATTATGTGTACTTCTTCATAGCTCGATCGTGTTGCATATCCTGTCTGGTCGGTATCTCCTGAAGATGTGCACTTCGGATATCGTCAAGGGTGTATTATCACGTATTGACGGGGAGCTCATCACGGAGAGTGGCATGCGCAACAGCATCTTGCATTTCCGTTCTCGTGACATACCGAGGTTCGAGGTTCATTCCATCTGGCCGACCTCAATGGCTTAACACTATATTACATACCACACCGACGCTCTCTTGCTTTCCTGCTCAGTACAGACCAATGTCCACTATTAGACTTCTCGCTAGAAGTCGCGCCACTCCCTTGTCCTCGGCACTCCGCAAGACCTCACTCCCACGGGTACGCCCGTCATCAGCTATAGATAGCATACTATAGAGCTATAACTAATGTGCTTGGTAGACACTTCAGATGGCGCCAACGAAACGGGGCTACAAGGAGGATCACAGCAAGGGCGCGATGCTACGATTCGAAGACAGTCTCCCACGTCTACCAGTCCCGACGTTAGAAGAAACCGCGCAACGCTATATCAAGTCTGTGCATCCTATACTTAGCACTTCAGAATACGAAAGCACGTCGAAAGCGGTGCAAGACTTTATAAAACCAGGTGGTCAGGGTGAGACTCTCCAGAAGCGCCTCATCGCCAGGAGTGAAGACCCCAAGCACAAGAACTGGCTTTTCGAGTGGTGGAATAACGGCGCATACCTATCTTACCAAGACCCGGTCGTACCATATGTCAGCTACTTTTACTCCCATCGCGACGACCGAAGACGACGGGATCCAGCCAAGCGCGCGGCTGCCATCACATCGGCAGTACTAGAGTTCAAAAAGCAGGTCGATGCTGGCGAGCTCGAGCCGGAGTACCTGCGCAAGGAACCCCAGGCTATGTCCAGTTACCACTGGATGTTCAATGCTTGCCGGACACCGCACTCGAGTCTAGACTTCCCTGTGAAACATTCAGCTAAGGAAAATCCGTACATTATCGTCGCACGGAAGAGCCAGTTCTTCAAGGTCTTCCATGAGCATAATGGGCAACAACTAAATGCTGCGGAGCTCGAGCAGCAGTTCCGTCGCGTGTATGAGGTCGCTGAGCCATGTCCTTCAGTTGGCTCATTGACAGCCGAGCGTCGTAATGTATGGGCTGAGTCACGAGAAAGGCTGATCGCAGCATCACCAGCGAATGCTGCAGCCCTGAAGACCATAGAAGCAGCCTCATTCCTTGTATGTCTCGACGATGCACGACCAGTCACGCTCGAGGAGCGGGCTCACGCATACTGGCACGGTGATGGACAGAATAGATGGTTCGACAAACCTCTTCAGTTCATCATCAACGACAATGGCACCTCTGGCTTCATGGGCGAACACAGCATGATGGATGGCACTCCTACACAACGCCTTAACGATTACGCCATGTCTCTCATTGTCAACAACAAGCTGGATCTCACTACCACTTCAGTCCGTTCCGACCTCCCCCTTCCCACTGCCCTGAAATTCGTCACCACTCCCGAAATCCAAAAGGACATCTCCAGCGCAAAAGCCTTCCATGACACCACCATGGCGCAACACGACCTCCGCGTCCAAGCCTACCAAGGTTACGGTAAAGAGTTGATCAAGAAATTCAAGTGCAGTCCAGACGCCTACGTCCAAATGACCATCCAGCTTGCCTACCACAAAATGTACGGCAAGAACCGCCCAACCTACGAATCCGCATCGACCCGCAAGTTTGCCCAAGGCCGCACCGAAGCCAACCGCACAGTCAGTGACGAGTGTGTGGCATTCTGCAATGCCATGGCAGACCCTGAAATCGAGGGAGAGCAGTGTGTGCAGCTGTTCCGTGCGGCATTGAAGGCGCAAGGTGAATATATTGGCGCGGCGAGTGAGGGTAAGGGGGTGGACAGGCATTTGTATGGCCTGAAGCAGGTGCTCAAGGAGGGAGAGGAAGTGCCGGCGATATACAAGGATCCGGCGTACAGTTACAGCTCGCATTGGTTCTTGAGCACGAGTCAGTTGAGTAGTGAGTACTTCAATGGGTATGGATGGAGTCAGGTTGTCGATGATGGGTTTGGGATTGCGTATATGATTAACAATATGAGGTATGTCGTGGATTCTATGAATGCCTTTGAGAGCATGAGCTGACGTTGAGTTCCACAGCATCCAATTCAACATCGTGTCCAAGAACTTGGGCTGCGATAGGATGTCGTTCTTTTTGAACGAGGCTGCCAACGACCTACGGGATATCATGACACCGACACTGGGCGGCGACAAGGCTAAGCTGTAAAGCGACAAAAGTTTGACTGGCAATCGGAGCTGTGGGCAGCGTTAGTAATAGATGTGCCCCAGTCACATGAGTTCGGGCTATGTAGATTTGTTGTACAGGTAGATCGAAGACAATTCCTCATCTGAAAGGCTCCCTATACGGCCTCGGATCTCTGCCGGCCAGTATATCGTCCTTCTGCGCCATGATCTCCTCCTCTCTCTCGACAGCAAATCTTGTAACCTCCTTGACTTCCGCAGCTATGTCAGTAACACGCGCCTCATCACCATCCCCATCATCTTGTGTTGCTTCTTCCGCCGCCGCTCCCGACACGTCATGATGTCCGTCCTCTCCCTCGGCGCCTTCTACCCACTTGATGCCCATCTTGCCCTCGATATCCAACAACATCTTCTCCAACCGCGATGTGAGCTTGCTCTCAACTGTCTTCTGCAAATCTTCTGGCAGGTCTGGCTTTTCTTCTGCATTATCTAGTAGATAATCCCAGATCACCTCGTCGTTCATTGCGATGTTGTCACCGTGCTTCTCAAAGATTGCCCAGGCGTCTGACGGTGCGCCGGCGGTGAAGAAGGCATGCATGAAGATGCGCGCTTTGGTGGCGTCAAAGACCGCTTTGCCGCCTTTGTCAGCCCAGGAGGAGGTGGTATCGGCAAGGCGGGACTGAAGATGTGTCCATTCTGTGCGAATTTGGGCTGTGGCAGAGCATAAAGCGAGGATGTCGATCCAGTCGGTGTAGGGTCGAATGTAGGAGCGTAGGCTCGGGCGTAGATGGTGGGGCTGATTATTGTTTTCTCGAGATGGACGGGTTGGGCCGTACATTATTTCGAGCACGGCGTGCACGTTGCGTGAGCTCGCGGGTATGCTTGTCAGGCCGGCTTTGAGTGCAGAGAGGAGCTGGGACAATATCATGGCGACACCGTCGGTCTGCAGTTGTGAGGCTTGCGCTTCTTTAAACAGTTGAAGGTATTTCCGTGCTGCAACCATGTTGTGACACCGTAATGCACAAGTAAGGGCAAGCTTTACTATTGAGATGTCTGCTCTTTCGTTATATGTTTCAAGCCGCCGAATAAGCAGACTGAGCGAGGTGAGTGCTCTCGTCGCGTCGTATCTTTTCAGCGAATGGGCGATGATGCGTTGCACATTCTGATTCGCTAGTATCCATGCACCTCTGCCATCAGCGTTGGGCATGCCTGGCCGTGTGTCGAGGAGCACTGAAATGACGCGAGTGAAGTCTTCTGCTGATGTACACGATCGAAATTGATAGCGTAACAGCTGAATAGTAACACTTGCCGACTCGAGTGAGGCATTCGGGTCGTAAAGTCGTATAAAATCAGGTATCCCTTCTCCTTCTACCTCACTCGCGTTCGTCTTTGCTATTTTTCCAGTTTGCGGATCATCCTCTTCAGTTTCTCTTGCTCTCGATGCCTCCGGTGAAGGTGAGACCAAATATTTCTCTTTCTGTTCCCTGTTTAACTTTCGACTATTCCGCCGCTTCTCGTAGTCCTTCATCTCATCTGCTTGCAACCTGTCTTGATATGCCATAAGCCGATGATTTATGCCACGACCACGCATGACAGCCTGGACGCCAAACAAGCTTCGTCTCCAGACATCAGATGTACTTTTGAGGAATAACTGATTACGAAGCTGCTCTGATGAGAGAGCTACATCTCTGACCACCCTGCCTTCTGTAGTGTCACCTTCCCTCCGTGTCACCGGTGGGTTTCTGGAAGCATTAGATGCATTGCGGGCCTGCTGAGTCCGTCTTTGTTTTGGAGGGTTCCGTCGCGGTGTGAGACCGTATTCGCAAAAGAAGCAGACGCTGTTCGGCTTTGCTCTGGACATGAAGGAGTGTCTGCGCCGAGGGTAAATGTCAACACCTTCAAGTCGAGTTGGAGTTCTATGTCGGTTTCAATTTGTTCAATTGGGAAAGGACCGGAGCATCTTCTTTAACTCCGGGAGCATCATGTCGAGTGCCAGCTGTACTTCAGAAACCACCACCATCTCATACACTTCTTGCATAATCGATTTGGCAAAGTCTTGCTGCTTTCTTGATCTTTGTGTCTTGTTGCTCCGTGAAGTTCATCTCCTATCTTGCCTATCATGTCCGCCGCGAAAGGGTATGCAGGCAATGGAGCACTACTCCGAGAAAAAGCCAATGGAGTCAATGGTTCCAATGGGTACACAGATCGAGTCGAGCCGCATGCAGTGGCAGCAGAGATACCTACGACGAAGGAAGCTGGCGTGACAGAACTGATCTTATGCGTGCTGGGTATCTACGGGTCATTGTACGTTCTTCCCCACCTAAGCCCTTTGCCATCACGAGTAGCAGCCCTGAGCACGAAGACTGATACACGATAGCCTTACCTGGGCTCTATTACAAGAGCGGATCACAACGACGATATATGGTGCTGCTGATGCACCGGAGGTCTTCTCGTACTCGATCTTCCTTAACACGATACAATCAGCATTTGCATTCCTCGTAGGCTATGTCTACCTACTATATAGCTCTCGGTCTTCCCCGAGTACACCCAAGCTATTCCCCTCGACCAGGATTATGATACCTTTGCTTCTGGTAGCGATAACATCATCTTTGGCCTCACCATTTGGTTATGCTAGTCTGAAGCACGTTGGGTATATTACTTTTATCCTTGCAAAAAGCTGTAAGCTATTGCCAGTGATGGCACTACATGTCTCTATCTTTCGAAAAAGATACCCTTTGTACAAATACGCTGTCGTAGCATTGGTCACAGCAGGAGTGGCAATATTCACATTACACTCCACTTCACATTCTAAACAGTCAAAGGCGACAACAGGAAACGTCAGCTGGGGACTGGTACTCCTCAGTATCAATCTGCTATTCGATGGGCTGACAAACAGCACACAAGACTACATCAATGGTGCATTTGTACCGTACACTGGCAGCCAGATGATGTGTGCGCAGAATCTCATGTCAACATTATTGACCACATCGTTTCTGTTTCTGTCCCCGTACCTTGCGGCAACAGGATTTGGAGAGTATGTTGGGATCTCATCAATGCAGGGCGGAGATGAGCTCAGTGCTGCACTGGCTTTCCTGCAAAGGCATCCAGCTGTCACGACTGATATCTTACTCTTCGCTGCATGTGGTGCGATAGGCCAGGTATTCATTTTCTACACACTAGCAAAATTCTCGAGTCTGCTGCTGGTAACGATTACCGTGACGAGAAAGATGCTGACCATGCTGCTGAGTGTGGTCTGGTTCGGGCATCGTCTCACATGGGGCCAATGGTTGGGCGTTGGTCTGGTGTTTGGAGGCGTTGGAGCAGAGGCAGCAATCGGCAGATGGGAGAAAGCGAAGAAGGAGAAAGAAAGGAGAGCGGTGAAGAGCAGATGAAATGTTCAATATGACATGTGCTGATTGCTATTCCTGGATGAAACGAGCCTGAAACGGTTTCACGCTCGAGGATCTGGCGTCATGTTGGCGGCTCAGTTGGACAACGTCAAGCCATCTTGACAACTCACTATTTTCAGCGTACTATGAGTATTGGGCGAGGATCTATCAGCAGACTCTGCCCTGCAATCATCACTGCGCGCTCGTCTACCGGTCGGACTAAAGTGTCGTCGATTCGACGACGATGCCTCATAGCACTCTTCTTGAGCATGAGATGTGATTCGTGAGCTACTTTCAGCTGTTGCAGGTATGAAGAGATACGGCACCTTCTGGAACTCTAGAGCTAGTTGGACAAGCTCTTCAAATCAAGTTGTCGAAAACTAGCCCAAACCATGACTCGCGATCAGCGAACGTATTCAGATCTCTCTTTCACAAACACATTCTCACGCTTTTTCACCCTCATGTTTTCAATACGATCTCGCTACCTGTCGCAATCATTTCACAATGAGATCCAGCTCTCTACCTCATCGGCTATCGATCAACAGCGTCTATAAAGACCTGCCGGTCCTGCTCATAAATCCTGATATTCTACATCAACCTGTCACCTATTCTCCTCAAACAACTACCTGCATCAAACAGCTGCAAGCTCAATCGTCCCGAAGACAAACACCTGGCTGCTCGTTAGACCCCTGCTCGCAACTCGCCAATCATGTCTGTCCCATACGAGCAACTCCATGCTTTGGCAGTGGCGCATGTGCCAACACTACCGATCAAGCCTACCAGCACTTGGATCGCCCTGCTCTTGCACACCATCGAGGACATCGAGGATGTTGCTAGCGACAATGATTTCTTGTGGATCAAGTGTCATGAAGTGAGTGCATGGTTGTTCCTGGTTGAATGTGACTAATGCCGCCAGCGCATCACTCTCAAGACAATCAGAATGCAGTACTGGAATCGCTACCCCATGGATGAAGTCAAGCTAGTCTACGATGGCGCTTACCCAAAGTCAAAAGACACTGTCAAAGGTCTGCGCGCTTTGCAAAGGTTGAAATACAAGAACTTGAACAAGAAGGTTGAGCACATCATCGTGTTGCGTGCCATGGAGAACGAGGCAGCAGATGCAGAGATTCAGATGGCAAAATCCATTACGCACGAGGGCAATGTCAAGAAGTCTGTAAGCGGTCGAGGTGGTATTCTCCTCAGTAACACTGCTGATCAGGCCATTGTCATTGGCGATAGCGATGATGAAGATTCTGGAGTGTATTCTGGTTCTGACAGTTCCGATACCAACCACTCGGAGGTCAACAGAGCTCAAGAAGAACATCCTGTCCAAGAAGTCACTGAGTACAGGGGTCTTGGTGGCTACACTTCTGGAAGTGCTGTGGGCTCGATGAAGAACAACGGAGTGTACACCAATGGTCAACGTGATTCACTGATCGAAGTCGCTAACGACTCTGACGACGAAATGGATGAGGAGACAATCTCCGAAACAGGCGCTCCTGCAGTTTATGACGAGGACGAAGACATGCAGTACTCTTCGACAGTCATCCGCACCAATCACACTCCCGAAGACTACCAACTTCTCATCGACTCTGGTGAGCTTGATCCTGCTACCCACCAGCTCATGGTCGAGGATGGCCGAATCGATGCATCGTCCCATGAGGCAGAGCATGATATTCCTGAGGAATTTCAACAGACCTATGAGTCCACCGGGGAAAAGCTTGATGAAACTACCTACCAGCGCATGCTGGACGATGCTCGTATGCGTCTATCGTCCTATGAACCAGACCATGAATCCATACATGAGCATGGAAGAATGCCTCAGCAGACTGCGATCACTCATTACAACCCAACCCAGGTCCAGGTCCAGGCACAAACCGGAGTGCCTCAGCAGCCTGCAGTCAACACATTTGTACCTCTCCCAATCCAAGCACAACCCGTCGAGCTCTTCGTCCTCCGCCAGCAGCTCCATCCCGACATCGCAAACAACTTTAACTTCAGCGTCTTTTACAACTGTGCCTCTCCCCACTGCCGCCGCCAAATGATCCTGAAGCCCTGGACTCGCTACCACATCAGCACGTTCCTGCCTCTCTGCACCGGTTGCACTCGTGTCTACCTTGGTCCTGGCATGGCCAATGATCGCATCGCCCTCCAGTATCTTGAAGGACAAGTCCAAGGCGAGTATGTCGAGAAGGAACGTCGTCAATTGAGTGGCAAAGCGCAGAACCCGGATCCGGATGCGCCGTTCAACTATGCAGCGCAACTTACGGGACCCATCAATCAGTCCGTGGGCGACAACATGAACGCGCTGGCTTACATCAGAAACGCTGTCGGTCCAATTGTGCAGCACACGGACAGTCCTATACATGCTGCCGTTCCCAATATCAATGAATCGGCTACTTCCAGCGAATTTCCCACTTCCAGCTACACCACCGATCAATCCTCCCCACCCGTCGCGCTCTCCAGCGCCCGTGCTCCCACCCCTCCACCCGCCAAGAATGGTCTCTTCAACTGGATCAAGAAGCGCCTCTCACCCCAATCCGGTGCCTCTACCCAGCGCAACGAGACTCCTCCCGTTACTACCAGCACTTCCAGCGCTCCCTATAACCCTCTCGCTGCATCCTCTGCAGCTACTCCTCACGCAATCGACTACTCCAACCTTCCACCTGAATACGGCACATCCGCCAGCACGGATGCCAACGATCGCGTTTCTGTGAGCGGGTATGGTGTGCACACCAACCACGCCACCACCTCTCCGACCAGTGTCCCTGCCACCAAACCCATGTCTTCGTACGACGACGATGACGACTTTGACGACTCCATCGCCGACCTAATCGACGACGACAATCCCTCCGCCGAAGTGCAGCATCCAGGATCAAGACATGAGGAGTACATGGCCGAGTATGAAGAGCTTGCACATGACAATGAAAGAGAGCACGAGTATGAGGAGGAGGAAGATGAGGATGATGAGGGAAGAGAGGATGACGATGGTGGGTATGCCGACGACGAGTACGACGATGCCATCACTGCGCCTGTTCCTGCTGGCAGGGAGGAGAGCGATGACGATTACACCGAGGAGGAATGAGTGGCGTGTGCTTGGACAGGTCTTGTGGGAGGTTGTGAAGGAGGTTGGAGTTGAATTTTGGGTGGCGATCAGGATGGATTGGTGGGTCGGCGTGATCATTGGAAAGTCGGCAATGTGGTACTGGTAGTGCGCCGGTCGTACTTCAGCTCGACCAAGTGCATTGCTGCATGGTTGATTGGTTGATTGGTGAAGAACATGATGCTGTGAAGGAAGAATGGCGTTCCGGCTTTGGATCAAACTTGTGTTCAGCATACACGGTCATGCAGATTGGGACTTGGCGATGCTTGCCACTTGCAACAGATTTGGTAATGGTGCAGCAATCTACATTGGATCGGAAGCATCTACAGCATGGCAGGAAGCCAGAACAGAGTAAAGGACGAGACTAGACAAGATGATACACAATACACAACAATCACAAGATCAGTGGCTCACGATATAGATGAAATGCTCAAGTGACGCAGCGACATGAAATGGCTCTAGTGATCGATGGATGGGTTATAACCATACCAGTAGTCTAATATATACAATTGTGCATGGCAACGACTAACCCAGAACGCCGACGCTATGCTCTCCATCCATGCGGTTTTAGCTCTTCATCTATACACCATACTTCTAGAGGTGATTCGGCTCGAAGGTATCCAGCTTCTTCTTGCCATCAAGCTCCCGTGTCTATCCATGCTGTCTATCCATGCGACTCCCTTTTCTGTCCATGCACCATTCACTTTGCTCCCCAACGTGCACCCTGCCCAATTCTAAGTCGCCCCTCACAGCAACGCAGCAACACCAACAGCAACAACCCCCAACGCCGCTGCCACCATCCCTGCGTCCGGACGTGTCATCGACCCCGCCGCCGCATTCGTCTTCGCCCCCGTACTGCTCGCACTGGCCGCACTCCCCGTCGCACTCCCACTGCTCGCAGCCGCCAGCTCCACCGCCGGCGTCACCGTGACCCCCAACACACTCCTGACTATACTCGCTTCCGCAAGGACAATGCTCGTCTGCAAACTCTTGACCTCTTCCTGCACCGCAGACGGGAGGTACATTGTGACCCACGCGGGCTCCTGGAACGTGACGGGCGGCTGTGTGGCGAAGGAGAAGAGGTCGCCATTCGAGGTTGGTGTGGGAATGAGGGAGGGGACGCCGGAGACGACGGAGGCGAGGGC
>Ga0058698_10000189_pt1 | contig 36565 bp, 40 predicted proteins | sample AgamicAsSfe_FD_67288 | JGI IMG/M metagenome (GOLD analysis project Ga0058698, IMG submission 67288) | Agave microbial communities from Guanajuato, Mexico - As.Sf.e | ecosystem: Host-associated > Plants > Phyllosphere > Phylloplane/Leaf | place: Guanajuato, Mexico | collected 2012-05-30
TGGTGCTGGCGCTTCTGCAGCACGTAGAGGGAGTATGGACAAGTCTCGGGAAGCTTCCGCCGCAGGTCGATCTCAGTCCGAAAAGCCACGACAGGCGAGCGCGAGGAACCTTGGGCCTGGGGCTGGCTATAGGGCGGGCAGCGAGGAGAAACTGAAGGTCAGCTCGAAGGCGCCGGGCGCGCAGGAGGTCGTGACGGGGACGGTGCAGACGAGGGGGAGGAGCGTTGCTGAGGGAGCTGATGTTGAGGGAGTGGGAGAGAAAGGGAGGAGTGGAAGCAAGGGCATTATTGGGGCGGGGAAGGGTATGTTGAATAGGTTGGGGAGTTCGAGTGGAAAGAAGAATTAGAGAGGGTGGTTGGAAGTATTTGCATTTGGATTGTAGGCGAGGACGTAATCTCTGGCGGGACGTGTTGGTTGCGATGGAATGATGATATTCGATAACTTGGAAATGGTGCATGAGTGAGTATTGACTTTGGGCTGAGACGTGGTTGAAACAAGGAGACACCACGCACAACGACTGTCGGACGTCCTAATCCTTACAACATTTACCTATCTGCTGCAGCTCGAAGCATGGCTCTGACAGCTTGACCTATACCTCACTGCCATCTCACGTCCTCGTATGTTATCGTGCAACTATTCTAAATATCGCTCCCCCTTATGGCAATCCACTATGACGACCAAGCTTTGACCTTGGCCATGTTCCTCCAGGAAGAGTAAGGTATTGTCGTACTTGTTGCTTGATTCTACATCAAACGTCTCACATACACTTCGGCATGACGCATGAACTATTTCCTTCATCTCTGCTGACATCAGACCCGGTCCCAAATCCTCCTGGAGAGTGCCGTTCTCGTGTCGTCACTGTCGACGAAAACGAACCATAGCTTTCGCACACTAGACCACGGCTCTGCTGAACTGCTTCAAACGAAGCAGACTTGACCCTAAATGTAGATTATCGAATCCCATCAGTACGGCCACCCACGAAAAGCAGGCTTAATCTCCTTCCAAGACTTCCCGGGAAACCATCTCGCAATGTCCTGTTTCCGATTCTCCAAGACCACCGTCACGGGGTCGGCGATATCGACATTGCGCCCACGCCGGACCACCACCATTGTACTTCTGTAAAGCGCCCGCCGCCACACGAGCTCCGTGTCCTCGGGAGTTGACTTCAACTCTTCCAGTTTCCACGAATCCCACATCCGCGCAGTTTCCACATCGAGAGACACATACGCGCCTCCAGCCTCCTTTCGCTGGAGGATATCAACAGACCCGTCCACATCACCACGTGCGTCGAGTACTGCTCGCCAATACGATGGCTGTGCGTTCCGGCTCGACTTGGCGCTCACCCTCATGCCTAAGCCCAGGCAATACTGGTTACAGATGACGCGAAGTTCTTTCCAGCCGATGCCTGACTTCACCAGATCATCGATGAGATGGTACATTTCGTAAGCTTTTGGCAGATGTCCCAGGCCCCGCTCCCATATGACCAGCAAGTCGAGCCTCAAATGGCGGAGGAACTTCAAGCAGGCGTTGATGTTGAAGTGGATGCAGCCATCGATAGTCAGCAGTGGCAACTTTTCGGCATCGATCTCTAGCGTGCGAATGCGCAGCAGCTTGTGTTGTGGTAGTGGCCATAGGACGCCCAAAAGTGTCATTGGGTCCGCAAAGCGAAACGCCACGTGGCGAGTCCAAGACGACTGTATTTCGAGGTAGATACCGTGACATGCGCGCAACAATGGTGGCAACTCGCTTTGTGTCCCTTCCACCATTTCCGCCCATGCAACCGACGACCACGTATTGGAGTATGGCCTTCTGTATACCAAACTCAAATCACCGAAGACTTCTCGATAGATCTGGATCCGGATCTCCGGTGGCAGCGTGCAGAACTTGCTTTGAGATTGGTCGTGCGCTGCACGCGGGCCCGTGCGGACATTGCTCTTCTTACCGCGAGTACCGGTATGATGCGTACCGTTCAATTGGCATCTCCTATTGCGTCGGTCGAGTGCCACATGGGAGATCCTCATCGTATCTGCCAACACCAGGAGATAGAAACAGGCTCCAGTCGGAGGGATGTATTTGAACTCGTGGGATTGCTAGAGATAGGACAGGGAGAGACTAGTTCAGCAGCAGGAAGAGGCCAGACACGAGCTGAGGTGGATGTCAGACAAGTGCAGTGACACTGGTGGATATGAACTGGAAAGTGGTCAAAGTCCGAACTAAAAGCTGATGGAGTAAGCTATAATTACTGTGTGCTATTCAAAGAATAGAAGCCGGAGGATTTAGAAAATAGGTATGCCGGATCAAAGCAATGAGATGAAAAGTTTGTAGTATGCCAAAGCTAATCTTGTCTTACTGGGACCGGAACCCAACACCAAATTTGACTGGTATGGGATTGTTCATGCTTTACCACAGCTCCACATTCTGTTCAGACTTCTATCCCTGTACTGTGGTCGACTGCAGATCGCTTGCTTTGCCTTCGTTTCAGATTACTCTGCTTCGACAGCAGCTGTGACATCAGGAAGTGGCCAATATCTTCGTCCTGCCAATACGCAAGATGCGACGCTATGCCGGCTAAGAATGTGATGTCAAATGCACCCCTGGTGGTTTCAGTCAGTGCATGAATCTCGTGAAGGTACATAGCACACAACATACTCTTGGATACTGTAATCCACTCGACCATTACTGTTGAGTGCCCGCACCTTCGCTTCCTCGCGTCTCATCGTGCGTGCTTTCTCCTCAACTTGTGGATCCTCTGTGGACGACTCGCTCTTCTGGCGTTTGCGAAAACCAAGATACAGTGTGTCGAGCTCCGACTCGATCAATGTCGGAGGGTGCTGACCATCTGCTAATGCGGCAGCAGTATCCTCGGTCAGCTTACGCTTCATGCCCTCTGTCTTTGGATCAGGTTGAGAATCATCAGATCCGGCAACGCCTAGGCCTGCGCCCGAAGACGGTCGAGGACCTTGGCTTCCAGGTTGCTGCGCAGGCTCGCCAAGGCGAAGTGCATTTTCAGCACTAAGTCCCAATGACCTATGAATGAATCTATCCGTCAAGCCAGAGCTCATGCTGGACCACAATCCCGAAACACTTTGTCCTAGCCGGTTGGGTATTGCGCTCAAGCCTGCTCCGGGTGCCGCACTCAACCATGACTTTTTCACATATGGTAGGTTCTGTGGCTTCATCGAGGTCATGGCACTGCTGATGAGCGGCTCAATTCGGTACGCGATGGGATCGGAAGGGTGGAATATATTGTATAATGATTGTACTTTGGGTGCCGAGACTAAGAAATCCAGGTGAGCGGACGGAGTCGATGTAAAGGCCGAACGACTACTTTCTTCCTCGAGACTCTCCGGAGCCAGTGAGAGCGTGTTGATGCCTCGACGAGCTGCAATTGTCTTCCCGGTCAACATGGAGAAGAGACCTGCGTGCTTATTAGCGATGGAACAATATGAAGAGTCTAACAGACTCTGATGCGTACAGTACATACCGATGGGAGAGCCGAGACAGAACATGTTCTCCACGTCGAAATCCAGCTTAATACCCCTTAGTGACGGCGGCTGATGTAAAGCCTCGAATCTGCTCGTCTGTTGCTGCTCTTTGTCTTGGTCGCATAATATGTCGAACATTATCGCACTGCCGAGCGAATGTCCGATCATACTGACCTTTCCCTCGAAATATGGATTTCTCCGAATGAAGAGTTGGTGAATGCGGTTTGCCTCCTCGGCCACGATCCTGGCAATATGCTCTTTGTAAGCTGGGGTCTGGTAGAGCAAGATGTCCAACGCCAGGTCTGCGACAATGTTCCTCAATGCAGGCACCCCTTCTACAGTTATATCTTGCAGGCTCGGGTATTTGTCGTCTTCTTCTGCTGAAGCATCACCCAGATCGTACTCCTTCCTGTTGTGCTTCAAGCTATGCTTAGGGAAATCTAGCAAATGCCGCCAGCAAACTGGCAGTACCTGTATACGACAATTCTGTGGCAGCTTATCAACTTCGTCGTTGAGGGCCTGTAGGTCCTGACTGGCGCCATAGACAGCCTTGAGTGTTTTCCTGAGTCCATTGACGTCGTGAATGAAATTGAAAGTTTCAAAGCGCGCTGAGAGTTTAGCTCCAATGCCATGTGTAACCAGAACGAGATGTTCTATCTCACGATCTTGAGGGTCATTCGGAGCATCTCGATAGTCGTCGCGGATCTCATCCTCTTCTCGTTGCCGCTCCGCCTCCTCCTCCTTGACGGGATCCGATATTGTGCTTGTGACCAAGTTTGACATCTGTCTCTCGAGTGCTTTTAGTCTTGTCTCTTGCTCAGAAGCTCGTTCTTCACCACTTGTTGGCTCCTCATTGTTGCCAGAAGCCGGTGTGACTGGCATTGAATGGCGTTTTGGAGGGTCAGCTGCACCTAGAACCGGGCTCGTCGGTCTACTCTGGGAAGTCTTGCCATCCTTTGTCCCTTGTTTCTTCGAGCTATCAATGTAGCCACGCACCACCTTAGTACCCGCGCCCCCTGAAAACCTCGAGAACATGGTGCTGCTCATTCTGGAGATGAAGTCGTCCGAGAGAATCCACGCAGTAGTGGGACCTTGATACGTGACAAAAGAGTTCGAGTGTGGTCCGAAAAGCCGATGTGCTGAAGGTGAACTTGAGGTTAGTGGGCTACTCGGTGGCTTCTGCTCTACTCTGGCTATAGATTCGTCCAGTATAGCATCTGTGGCATCCACAGACCGACTAGATGTGTGAGATTTGGGAGCTGGAGTCATCGACCTAGGCCCACTCTCTGCACCTGGTCGCCCCTGAGATTTGGATCTCTGCAGCTGATCCGCACTACGCCACGGCGCTGCCTTAAGATAACCCTCTTCAAGCTGTGTAGCCAGATTCTCGTCACATGGTCGCATCGTACCTTCAGCATAGAACCATGTTCCGCGACGACATTCATAGATAGGTCCGAGCCAGTAAGCAGGCCCAAGCTCTCGCCTTTCAACGTCCACATCAAAGAGGTAATCTTCATTGACTGGCACTCTCGTCGACGCTTCGTCGTCCTTGTTAACCGCACCGATACTTCTGTTTGGTATATCGTCTGAGCGTTGCTTCCCATATTCTCGAGCGTCACCAGTGATATCAATAGGCTCATGTAGGATTTTGCCCGAAGTATCCTCCTCTTCCGTCGGTAAACTCTGAAAAGCAGCCTCTATTGCTTGGGAGTCCTTTTCGGAAAAGGTATTCCACTTCTTCGGCACAGGTGGTGGCTTGTCGGCGTCCTTGCCACTTGTGAAGACATAGTCGGGTTTCCGTTTCGCCACGTCTACTGCATGGAACCACTGCACATCCAATTTCGGGCAGTCTCGAGGATAGTACTTCAAGCTCAGCGGTTTTCGCTTGCTTAGCTTGTGGTCCCCTCCTCTTTGTGACCTTGGTTGATCAAAGGCCTTCGCCTCCTTCTCTTCCTTAAGTGGCTTCTCCACTGGTCTTGGTGAGGCGCTGCGTGAACCCCAGGGAGAGTATAGACTGATGGCTTCGAGGTAGGTTTTGGTCTTCTCTTCTGGCTTCTTTTCTTCTGGCTTCAGCGAGGTCATTCTGCCGAACGAGCGGCGACTGCCGTCGTTGGCTCGAGAATAGATTGACCACTTGTTAAAGCTCCGGGATCTGAACTGGAGACGCGGATCTCTTTTACCCTGATTTCCGAGTTGTGATATTAGACAGTTCGAGCGGGCCAATGTGATCGTCCTTTAATGTGTTCGAGGGAATTTCGGAGGCGATGACTAGGCTATAGAAACGGAGACAAAGGTCCACGGTTGGTAGTAATTGTGCTGTGCTATGCTGAGACGAGATCAGAAATATAAACAGGTCTGACAACACATGCGCTGTTCCTGCCGATCCGCACGTCTGACGTCGAGTTGAGGAGATCCGGCCGTGGCCAATGAGATCGATTGACTGCTTGGAAGTAGCACACAAGCTGAATTCAGCACTCTTCACTCACAATACAACTATGGCAAACACTCAATCTTCTGACACTTTACAGCACGTCCGAACCCACGTTGCCCACGGTGTGACCAATTCTCCACTCTACGCACACCTTCTCCCCGATGTCATCGTCGTGTCTGCCACACCTCAGCAGGTTGTCTGCCGCCTGAAACTCGAGCCAAAGCATGTCAACAGCAAGGGCGGGCTACACGGCGCTGTTTCCGCCTGTATCGTAGACTTCATCGGAGGTGTGGCCATCGCTGCGTATGACCAGCGATCGAACACTGGAGTCTCTACCGACATACACGTCACGTATTTGAGCTCTGCGAAAGTAGGCGATGACATTGAGATTGAGGGAAGTGCGTCGAAGGTGGGTGGTTCTCTGGCCTCTACGGAGTGTGTGATCAGGAAGGTGGTCGAGGAAAAGAGTCGAGAGGAGTGGCCTATTGTCGCCAAGGGCTCGCATACAAAGTTTGTCAGGGTGAAGAGTTGAGGAAGAGAAGGGAATTACAGCTCAACATGGTCAAAGCAGTATGTCTGTTGGTGTATGCCGCCACCTCTTTACGTCTGGCATGACACATCTCTATGTTTGCCTCGGACTCACTCTTGTGGCGAAGAAGGAATGTCTCCTACTTCTTTATAGCTGAAGATGCGGCATCGAGCTCATACTTTGAGATGCAGCGCTAGTAGGGGGCGATATACATATACATATACATACATAGACAGCTCATTCAGAACAACGTTTCGTCATGCAATATTTGTGTTTGCTAAGGTCAATGAAGAGGAGAGACTGCAAGCCTTCCATGCCCTGAAATACCCAATGCTGCCATGTAGTTATAGACCCAGTCCTCATGCGCACCCAATGCTCGCGTCACTCCTATTCATAGAAGCGCCCGAGAACGCCAAACCTCTCACAGCTCCCGAAAATCCATGGGCCTTGCTTTCCGGCCTTTATTCTGCGATCGATGGGGATTCAGTGGTTGCCGCATGTACGGCGAGTCACCTTGTGCCTGCTGCTGATTTCCAAAGCTACCAAACTGTCCTCGACCCATTTGTCCTTGCCCGTGGCCCTGCTGCCAGGCCATATTTCCAGCGCCTCGTCCTCCGTATCCCATACCATTGTTATTGTTGAACTGCTGTGGCATGCCCATGTTGGGCATCCCGTTCATACCCATGGGCCCCATTCCACCCATTCCCATGAACTGCTGCATCATCATTGGGTTCATCATCATTTGTGGTGGCATGCCCATCATGCCCGGCATATTCATGTTCATGCCCATGCCCATGCCCATTGGTGGGAAGCCGTTCATGCCATTCATCGGGTTCATCCCACTAGTGCCTGCTAAGGCATTCATCTGCTCAATGAATGCTTGATCAGGCAGCTGAGTAGCATTGACCTGAGGTGTAGCGGTATTATTCGAGTTGGTTCGCTGCATAGCTGCAGGGCCTTTTGGTATACGGTCAGTGACGAGTTCTTCTTCTGCCGGCCGCTTCTTCGTGGGTTCAGATGATTGGGATTTGGGCGTCGATACATTGTCGTCTACTGTTGGTTTTGGCGAGGGAGATTTAGGCTTCCGGTCCTCCGATGCTGTTGGTGTAGAACTCTTGGACTTTGTGGTACCAGTCTTTTGCAACTGCTGCTCCAGCTCATACGCTTTGATTTTGGCAATAGTCTCGTCATCAGCTGCGAGGTTATCAAGCAAGACGCCTTCGGTAGAGCATCCAGGACAGACAAGGTCACTGTTAATGAGAGCATTTTCAATACACTCATGACAATATGTCACGCCACAGCAAGGCGTTTTCACCGGGTCAACAAACAGTCGTTTGTCGATTGAGCATTCGAGACCGCGATCCTGCAGTTCTTTGCTACCTGTAGCGACTGCATTTTCGTTCTTGGCCGCCGATGCCTGCGCTTTGGCTTGATAGTTTGCCCAGGATGCATTATCTGGAATAGCTGCGACTGCATTACCCTCGGAATCCACCCATCGACTAGTTGGCTGTTTCGCTTCATCTGTAAAGCCATCGTTCTCGATCTCTGCCGGCTTCTCGATCTGCTGCAGGAAGGACCTCGGAATACCCACCGTTCTTACTACACGAGGCTTCCCGTCGAACTTCGGATCATTGTTGGTAGGACAGTTGCGGATGTGATGGCCTGGAACACGTCAGCCTCTGGTGTGATTGGGCCGAACAGGGAACTTCCTTACCTTTCACACCACAACGATAACAGACGTATTCTGATGGCAATGGCTGATCAGGGTCTGGCCCTGGTTTCTTTGCTGCCACTCCTCCTGGTCGATAGATTGCTTGCTGCCTACACGAAAGATTAGCTATTGTGGTTAAAAGCTCTACGCAATCTCACATACCCTGCCATATGCTGTTTCTGTTCTTCCCATTGGTCTGCGCCCATCTGAAACATTGCAGCGATTCTCTCCTCCTCAGTAACAGCTTTATCCATAGCTGCCGCGCCATGTGCACCTATTGTGGTCTTTCCCGTGGTCGTGCTTGCTGAATGTGTTTCCGTGCGGTGTGAATTCTTAGCCGTGACTGGCATACGTCCAGAAACATAACGAGCTGCTCTGCCTTGACCTGGCTTGGATGCTGGTAATCGACGAGCGATGACGGATGTGGATCGAGGCACGACAGCGGTATCGTCATCGTATTCTGTTTGAGCAAAGATCAGTACTGGAGCAAAATTGCCTTTTCCACCAAGGAGATATTCACCTTCATTCGTGTCTTTGTTGTAAATGCTCAGATCGAAGTCGCTGCCATCACCAAGCTTGCTAATGTTTATGATCTCGCGCTTCAGCTCAAAAACACTAATACCTGTGCCATCAAAGGTAACCCGAGTTGGTTCTTTTTGTGATTTGAACTGGAAGTAGCAGGATGAAGACATCGTAACAACAATCTGGATTGATTTTGAAGTCACAACTATCTAATGAATGCAGGGGGAGGTAGGAGGGTGCCAAGTGAGTGTGATGCCTCCGTCCACAACGCAAGAAACACGCGGACTCGAGGCGCTTGAGGTGATCCTGACTCCCGAATGTTCCTGTCCTCCACCAGATACCGCAACACCCTGATCCTGCTACTGCTTCCTATCCCTATCCCTCTATGACCTGCCAACCACTAGACTCGATCCAGTGTAGGCCGTGTCTGCACTCTGCTGAAGACGCTTCAATGACAAAGCCGCTGCGAACTGGGCAAGTCTGCGGCGATAGAGCACACTATGATATTGTGTGGAGCTGTGGTAGGGTGATGTCTTGGAAAGGCTACGAAGTGTGAAAGGGGAGAAGATGTTGTGAAGTGTAAGCGATGATGGAAGTGGTGGACACGAAAGGAAGCGCCAACGAAGCGCAGGGACTTTCAATTCGGCGCTAGCTCAATTTGAACTTCACGTGACAGACTTTCGCAACAGACAGCGAGCAAGCAATCACTCATGCTCACCTGAACATGCTCACAGTGGTGAATTTTTGAGTAAATCTACCGAATCTGGAATCTTAAACACCTAATTGATCATCGCCCCGATGTTGCATATGCCTCGCCACATTGCCGAGACGTCTATGCCCTGACTGCTTTTCCAGCAGCATCTCCCTAAGTGCAAGTCCTTCTTTGCCTTGAACCACAGCTCCAGCATGCTATTATCAGCTTCAATGTCCGCGAGAGTAAGGATGGAAACCTCCACGCCCTCCTCTCCCGCCACCACGGTAGTTGCCAGTGGGTTTGCCAGGGTTCTTGGGACCAGTAGGTGCGTTCAGCGGCGCCTGTCCAGCAGCCGGCGGCTGGGGCGTGCCTTGTGAGCCAGAACCTCTGTTCTGGTGTCCGCGCCCACGACCTGCTGGCCCAGCATTTGGCGGCGGCACGTCGTCGTACATGCCGTCCCATGACTGTGGATTTGCTTGGACGGCGGCACCGTTCATGTTATTGTTGTTGAATTGTTGCGGCGCATTACTGCCTCCGCGACGGGCCTGCATCTGCTCGAACTTTTGCTGCTCAAAGGCTTGTTGCTCTTGTGCATTAAAGCCAGGACGAGTGCCGCCGCCACCCTGACTACCAGACATCGGGCTCATATTGCGGTCCCCGTTGCCTTGACCTTGACCTTGCTGCTGCTGCTGCATCTGCTGCATTTGTTGCATCTGCTGCATCATCTGAGAATTCATGCCGTTCATCATGTTCTGACCATCAGCACCAGGTGTGCCGCTGCTACCACGCCCTTGCATTTGCTGCATTGCCATCATCTGTTGCATCATCTGAGGATTGTTTGCCATACCGCCCATGCCCATGCCTTGTCCGCCGTTGCCCATGTTGGCGGCCATCTGCTGTTGCATCATCGCGAAGTATTGCTGCATGCGTTGCCAGTATTGAGCCATCATCTGTGGACTCATGCCATTCATCATGCCATTCTGTCCTTGACCCTGCTGATTGTCCATATTGCCGCCATTGCCGCCACCCTGCATATCCTGCGCACGGCCGAACCGATCGTTTCGACCTCCCTTGTTCGGTCTGCCTCGTACCTCGTCCTCTTCACGCATGTTGCCTCGTGGCTGAGCACGCTTGACTTCGATGGGCTTGCCCAAGATTTCCAGTGGCTGCGCTAGACATGCCTCGACAGCGGCTTCACCTTCGAATGTGACAAACCCGAAGCCTCTTGGTCGTCCGGTGTCCTTGTCCATCATGAGTGTCGCATCTATAACACGACCGAACTGTGCAAAGTATGCCTCGAAGTCGCGCTCTGTAGCCTCCTGACTGACACCTCCGACGAAGATCTTGGCAGTCTTTTCCTGCTCATCCCGTGGAATGGCTCGTTTCGGGTCGATCTGATTATGTTAGCTTAACTCATTGCAGAATGAGGAAGAGACGCACTATCTTGTTGTCGAGGTAGTGCTCCTTGACCATAACTATGTTGACTGTCTTCGGATCTTTGAAGGTCAGAAAACCAAAGCCGCGAGAGCGTCCAGTAGCTCCATCACGCATGACAGTACATTCAGTGACCTCGCCAAACGACGAAAAGTAGTCACGAAGTGACTCTGCGACACTGGTCAGTCATGCGTATCTATCTAGCAGGCATTTTCGCTTACGATCAGTCGTGTCCCAATTCAGACCACCAATAAACATTTTACTACATGTCGAATTAGCTAACTGCGGGATGCTACCATCACACGCTTCGTCCTCAAGTAATATTTCAGTATCGCAAGCATGAGCGCCAATCTCCCCACTCTCTCAACCGCACGTAGCTCATGTCGATGGTGACCGTGACCGTGACATGCCAAATCATTCTGATTCGTGACCATGTTTCTGCTTGGACTCGAGACAATCTTCATCGTGGACATAGTCGGCTCATCAGGCACCAGATAGAAAGCGGTTGTTGGTGACTTGAATCTCATTTTTCTATCCTCGAAAGCTAGCTGTACCGACATAGGCATGGTACTAGTGTCTGTCTTGCTATAGTCTATCAGGATGATATGGACATAGTGTCGAGCTAGCCCGGACGAAACGATGAGCGTTTGCCATGCTGACTATCGGTATGTGGTATGGAAGTACGTTGATGATCCACCTGACCTTTGTGATTGTATATCATACCCATGACACTGTCTTCGACGGAGGCTTCCACCAACCAACCCAGCAACTTCCCCAGCCCATGCGCGAACTTCATGGCCGGCCGCCCAGACGGCCGAGAAACATCGATGCCAGCCGCAGTCCTAGCAGGTCTATGTTCACCAGGTCACAGCTTGAGGCTAGCACGCGACCAGATTACGTGCAGCCTTGCTTTGCTCTCTCACCGCCGATTCGTCGACATTGGAATATTTGGATGACCATGCGCGGTAATGATCTAAGAACTGATCGACAGTGCCTCACTTGCGACTGATAAAGGCTCATGCTTGCGATACTATACTGCTTGATAGACATACGAGAATCACGCTAGAGACTCACCCGTCTTCCTTGATGCCCACAGTCCCGGAGAACCCATGCTCGTTAGGATATGCCTGGCTATTGTGCATGGAGTGGTCCTGATAGTTGCCATTTCCGTTACCACTGTCATGGCTCATGCCATCGTTGTAGTTGTTGTCTTCGCCATAGATCTGAGGCTCCACGTCTGCTGCAGGATACGGATGAGCAGCTAAGGGTTCAGTCGGTTGCGTTATTTGTTCCTGTGTGGGTGGTTGAGCAATCGGCTGTGCGACTGCTGGTGCAGGTGTGGGCTCCGTCGGCTTGCCTGCGGCGGCTGGAGCTGTTGGCTGTGGGTCTTCACCCTCGTAGCTAGCAGACGAGAAGTCAGTATGTCGCTGACGACAATGATTGAGAGAACGCGTAGTCGATATGTACTTACAGGTCGGCGAAGAGATCCTCGTCGAGGTCGTCCTGGTCAGCCATGTTTGTTGTAGACTGTATCTGGATTTTCGCGAGCGATTCTGCTGTTAGTCAAAGAGAAGTTATCGTCTATAAACGAACACGAAAGAGAGAAGTGAGTTGATTGACGTTATGAGAAGATGGAGACGAGAAGACTAAGACTGAAGAGTGGGGTGGTCCAAGCGCGAACTCAACCACGGATCACGTGTGAGGTCGGCCGAGGGCAATGATGGCATTCTTTTGGTGAGGTGGAATGTATACAGTAACAGCGACATGGTCAAGTGAAGTCAGTCGCTCAGTCTCATTCGCGATGAGTACTGGAAAGCAACAGGTAAGCCACAGTTTTCATCGATCTTCACGACACGATCGCTAAGAACACTTCGCAGGAGATGGCCGGTTCGTACATTTCTAAGGATATCTCTACATACACTGGGCCATTGCTAACTCATTCTTCGTCTTGTGCAGAGAGGTCAGAGTGAGTGCCTTGCAAGATCCCTATCCTTCCTTACACCGTGCTGAGCTCTCATCACAGCAAGTCCTCCACTGGATTCTGGCGCACGCGCCCAAGTGCAGCGGCACGAGCCCCGTCATCAGACTACTCTAAAGTCATTGGAGCCTCATATTCTTACACGGATATGCTGAATTTTGGCAACATGTACGGCTGAGATGCTGCTTCACCTAATGCTAGCTGACCACTAGCAGGTCTATGTCCGGCTCACGGCCTCGGACGCCCCCAAAGTCGTCCTCACTCGCGCCAACCGACTCGCCGCCACAACGACCACGAGGTTTCATGTCGACCCCACCCCGTAAAAGCTATAACAGATTCTTCTCCGAATCGGCAAGCTCTTGGGATTCACATAAGGAACTTGACATTGAAGATGAGGATGCTGTCAATCTGGGCGAGGACGAGGATGAGTTCGGTCTCCCAAGCTTAGCTGGCGCGTATCGACAGCCTGCTAAGCGCAAGACTCCTTCAAACTCGACCATGAATCTGGCAAAGTCAATCAGCAACAAGTCCGCTGCTGGCAGCGAACAGAATCTTTGGAGAGCAGAGAGTGGTGACATTTCTGATACACGAGGTCTGCCCAGTTATCCTACAGCGAAGCCCAGCGAGGGGAAGATTCTGCGACCGCAGTATAAGGATGTTCTTCGAGGTCAGTGTCACCCATCTCACGACAAAGACTCTCGGTGTAACGTCTGCTATAGATCCCGCGAATTACCTTCACCTCATCAGTCATCCTCCAATCCCAGTAGGCTCAACGAGCAAGGAAGCAGACGCTTACTCAGCACGCATCACTCGCATAAATAAGTTCAAGAGATTGTTACAGTCAAGCTCCATATCGTTGTCTGATCTACGATCTTCTGCGTGGTCTGGTCTACCAGAAGAGGTGCGAGCTATGACTTGGCAAGTATTGCTTGGGTACCTGCCAACGAGCGCGGAGCGGCGCGTCGCTACCCTCGAACGGAAGCGCAAGGAGTACCTCGATGGAGTGAAGCAAGCATTCGAAAGGGGCAACACTGGAGCAGCAGGATCTGGCAGTATCAGAGGCAAGACAAGAGGCCTTGATGAAGCAATATGGCACCAGATCAGTATCGATGTTCCGCGAACGAACCCGCATCTCGAGCTGTACTCATACGAGGCAACACAGCGATCTTTAGAGCGTATACTCTACGTTTGGGCCATTCGCCATCCAGCCAGTGGTTATGTACAAGGCATTAACGATCTCGTCACTCCATTCTTTCAGGTGTTCTTGTCTCAGTACATTACAGGCTCAAACATAGAGACAGGCATGGATCCAGGTCAACTGCCAAAAGCCGTGCTCGATGCGGTAGAGGCAGACTCGTTTTGGTGTCTTTCGAAACTGCTTGACGGTATCCAGGACAACTACGTCCATGCGCAGCCTGGTATAGTGCGACAAGTAGCATCTCTGCGTGAACTCACAAAGCGTATCGATGCTGGTTTGGTCAATCATATGGAGGATGAAGGCATTGAGTTTATGCAATTCAGTTTTCGGTGGATGAATTGTCTCCTGATGCGGGAAATTAGTGTGCAGAACACAATCAGGATGTGGGACACATACTTGGTGAGCGTGCTCTCAGTCATCAATACTATGCTTGCGCTAATAATCCTGCTTTAGTCTGAAGAGCAAGGGTTCACAGAATTCCATCTCTATGTCTGTGCCGCGTTCCTTGTAAAATGGACAGAGCAGCTTCTGAAGATGGATTTCCAAGAGACCATGATGTTCTTGCAAGCATTACCAACTCGATCGTGGAATGAGAAAGATATCGAGCTTCTGCTAAGTGAAGCTTATATCTGGCAATCTCTGTATAAAGGCTCGACAGCACACCTGCGAGATTCTGATAGTCCGAGGCCATCAGCTTGGTCATGACGGCGCTGTCGTCTCAATCATTCAAAGTCAGATCCACAAGCCCGTTACGAGGCGGAATAAACTGGCGAAGCTTCACCCCAGACTCTTTGAAGATCGCAGCAGTCTATATACGTTTAGTGTCGGCCATGCCTGAGTCAGGATTAACACACCTCAACGTCCATGCTGTACGTCTGACTGTACACGACCTCGGTGATACCCACCTGCGTGATCTTGATGCAACAGGTCAGGCAAGGACATCTGGAACGAGCATCAGTCTGTGCCTTCAACCAAGTGACACACTTAACCTACGTATCACAGTACAGAATCGCGCCTTCTCTGATCCTTTCTCGACCTGCCTCGAGCAAAGCGTTCTCTTCCGCATGAATACACAGACAGGTCGTTAGTCCAAGTCCAGCTCCTTGGCCACCATTGCATCGTGGGCAGCCTCCTTCGTTGCAGTTCCTGATGTTTCGCGGCGTGCCGTTGTACCCCGTACTGATCACACGCTTTTCGCGGACCAGGACGCAGCCAACACGTCGCTTCATACAATTACTCCGCTGCGCAGCGAGAGATGCTAGGCGCATGAAGTACTGGTCCCAATTCGGCCGCATTCGTGCTTCGTCGGTCAGGTTGAGGCTATTGAGAGCTTGGTAGAGTTGAGGAAGGGAACTCGAGGAGTTTAACAGACGAACTTGGGCTCGATCGATGAGGTGTGCTAGGCCGTTTTCTGGCTTATACAACTGGTCATCGTTTTGCAAGACGAAATCTTCTAGGGAGACCGTGGTGGACGCTGAAGGTCTGGTGGACTGGTCAGCAGCCTCTTTGTTCTGGTCAACATTGCTATAAAACATACTTGGCCTGATAGCGTTTCCACCTCACACTGATTGGGGCATCGACACTGATCAGAAGGAAGAATGGTCGCCGGAGAAGAGCTTCAAGGACCTTCTCGCTCCAAATACCATTGATAATCCACCTATCTCTCCATCGTGTAGTCACGAAATCGAGTAGGGCCTCGACAGTAGTGAATGTCAGGTTGTCATGTACCGGCTCGTGAAGACTCCCTGCAAGCTTGAGACGCTCTGCAAGCTGCTCTTCGATTGGAGCAACAAGACGATCAGTCAAGGAGACAGAGCGGAAGCCGTGCTCGTACTTGAGATAGTCCGTGACGCTTGCTTTTCCAGCACAAATGCCTTAACAAAAGTCAGTGTGATGACAGTATCTTGCAAGTCTATGTTCACCTCCACAGATTCCTATGAGCATCGTGTGTCAAATCTTTGCTCATCAATGACTCTGAAATTTGCTATAAAAATGAGCAAATGCCTCCTATGAAACAGCCTCGGCCTGAGTCCGGAGAACGCGTTCGTCACGCGCTCGAAAATCCGGGGAAGACACCTTGATGGTTCTCAACTTCGATCGACCTAGATTTGTACCAGCCTACTCTACTCCACCTCTCCATATCTATGTCCTAACAGTCCTTATATTCGCTGCTCGCCTCGATAGGCCCGGCACTTTCATTCAGGATTTAGCTTTTTCTTGAATCCTCAGACGCTTCAAGTCATGCCGACCGCTCTCAAGTTTGCGCCTTGGTCTTCGGACCTCGAACTAGCCTTCTATGCCGCCTTACGCTCACTCAAGATCAACCATGACAAACTCAGTGACGCAGCGCGAAAGGTCATCGGTCGGTACGAGATCAGACCAACAGATGCGCCTGATCGGTCTTGCAGAATGCAGCTGTACGGGGATGCGTTCACGAATGACGATGTGCCGCTTGGTGTCTATCGCGCTGAGGGTATACTTCGAAACATGAACACGATCGAGGAGTACAAAGCTTTAGACACAAAAGAGATCATGAAACGCGCTGGTCGCACGATATGGGACTCTATCCTCGATGGCACTATCTACTCCTGTCCATCCCTGCTCGCATCATTTCACGCCATCTTCTTCGCAGACTTAAAGAGATATCGCTTCACATATCACTTCGCATTTCCATCACTACATTCAGAGCCATCGTGGGAGGTGACGAATGAGCTCTCTGACAGTGCGGCCACACTTAGCACGGATGAGTCCAAAACCCTTGTCGATAGCGTTCAGACCTGGCGATACTCTGTGGACAAGAGGCAGCACGGTTTCTTCCTCGCGAGGCGTCACAGACCACAGCATAGGCGTCGACATGCCGACGAGCAGGAAGAAAGCAACGAAGACACATCGAAGACGAAACTCGAGGACGAGTCAACAGAACCAGCTCCACAGGTCAAAGTTCGATGGGTTATCGGCTCATTGTCCAGCTTTGAGACAGGCTTCTTCGACAACACTGATCCGGCGGACAGGTTCGTCTGCTTTGCTGACACCTCGACGTTTCCACAATATCCTAGTCTCGTCCTCCGCAATCTACTAGCCCTAGTCCGGCAGCGGTGGCGTCTGGAGGAAGTCCAGATACTGTGCTATAGAGATACCCATACGCGTAGAGATCAATGTCATTCGCTCATAATCAAACTTCAATCTTCTGGACAGCAAGCAGAACCATTGTCAACAACGATGCCGAAAGTCACTGGCTGGGAGAGGAACGAGAAAGGAGCACTTAACAGCCGAGTTGTTGACCTGGGAGGCAACATGGACCCAAGACAATTTGCAGACCAGTCAGTTGATCTGAACATCAAGCTCATGAAGTGGCGAATAGCGCCAGACCTCGATCTGGACGTGATCAAGAATACGAAATGTCTCCTGCTCGGCGCTGGTACGCTTGGCAGTTACATTTCCCGCAACTTACTAGGCTGGGGTGTACGAAAGATCACCTTTGTAGACAATGGCAGGGTATCGTACTCGAATCCAGTGCGGCAGCCTCTCTTTGACTTCAAAGATTGTCTAGATGGCGGAGTCTACAAAGCGGATCGAGCAGCCGCAGCATTGAAGGAGATCTATCCTGGGGTGGAGTCGAGTGGCCATGTCATGTCTGTTCCGATGCTGGGCCATCCAGTGATGGATGAGAAGAAGACGCAAGAGGAATTCGAGACGCTGAAGACTCTGATAGATGAGCATGATGCCATATTCCTCTTGATGGATACACGGGAGAGTCGGTGGCTGCCAACACTAATGGGCAAGGCTTCTGGAAAGATAGTCATGAACGCAGCCTTGGGGTTCGACACATATGTCGTCATGAGACATGGAATGCGCAAAGACCTGTCGGAGCACACCACGTCTCTTGGCTGCTACTTCTGCAATGATGTGGTGGCACCTGCTGATGTAAGCAAGCTATTTACAGACTTTTGGATTACTCGCTGACCATGATCTAGTCCATGAAAGACCGTACACTCGATCAGCAATGTACTGTTACACGACCGGGTATAGCCGCAATAGCATCAGCACTGCTTGTGGAGCTACTCGTCAGCGTGTTACAGCATCCACTGAAGGCCGCAGCTCCAGCGCCAACGTCTCACGCCTCGCCGCGAGATCCTCTGAATCACCCTCTAGGTCTTGTACCACACTCGATCCGTGGCTTCCTTTCGACTTTCCACAACATGCTGATACATGGACCTAATTACGACTGCTGTAGTGCTTGCAGTGAGAAAGTACTGAGAGCATACGAGCAAGATGATTGGGAATTTGTAAAGAAAGCAATGAACGAGAAAGGCTATGTTGAAGAATTAAGCGGACTCGCGGAAGTGCAAAGGCTGGCCGAGGCCGCGGCCAACGATGTAGACTGGGAGGAAGAAGACGAGTTAGGCGATATGGAGGCTGTCGATGAGGAAGGTGAGATGCTGTGAGATCCCCAGTTGTACTTGGCGTGCAGCTGGTCCTGGTCCAGAGCTTCGAAGTACGAATGTAACCCCAACACCTATGATTGCACAGTGCTAGTATGGAAGTCCACGCAGAATTCCTACGACACTCTCCCCAATGTTCTTGTATTAGATCTGTGGATAGCAGTGCAGCGCTGTCAATTCATTGCTGTCAACTACTAGGGGGTGTACCAGTACATGATACCTTCAATAAAATACCTGGCAGCACCGTATGTATGACCCTGTGTCACAAGACTTTTGCCCGGTTTAACGCACTATGACTTCTGTGCTGCTTGTGTAAACTTGTGATTTTGATGTCCGAGGTGTGTGACTTGGTATGATGTCCAACGCCTGCAACTCCGGACTCCACGCGGATTGTGAAACAAAGGGCCTCCCCGCAGAGACTCTTCTCGATTTCGCCCTCATCTCACTCATCTATCATTACATCAACACCAGCCAATCGCTCTTCAAACTCTCGCTACCACATCACCTCAGGTACAAATCTGTATTCGCTTCGCACGCATACATCATCGTTTGCTCGTCGCCGCATACCCAACTTACGTGTTCCTGGACTCTCATACTCAATACCACACATCCCTCCAGTCAATCACTGTGGCAGTTTATCAGCAATGGCCAAATCAAATATCAATAATCAATCGAATAACAATCAACGCAGTCTCGCTATGAGCGTTGCCGCCCCCAAGGCCAACGTCATGGCGAGCTGCTATGCCGTCGAGGCTACCACCGGTGGCCTCGCCTCTTTCCACTACTGCTCTTCCTCTCGGACAGGGGGTATGTGTTCTCAAGCCAGTCGCATCACAAGACTTAGGACTAACGACTTATTCAGGAGCCGAGTGGTGGGTTTGAGGGAAGCCCTGGAAACATAACCCCTCCGAGAAGTCCCCCTCCTGCCGCACAAGATACTGCCTCATCGACTATAAAGAATACCTCGCCTATGAGGATCACGATGAGTCAGCGCAGCAGTAGCAACAATAATATGATTATTGGTGCAAGCGCTGCGTCAAGCGGTATAGGGGGGGCTGCGATCAGCATCACGGAAGAATGTGAGAGACTCTTCTGCGAGACATTGCGAGTCGTGTTCCTTGGTGAGAGGAATGGGCACTTGCAGGACTCGCTGGTGATGGGTTCGTACAACAGTGTCGATAGTGCGATCAGTGGAAGGTCACGGCGCAGGATGTCTAGCTTGGACAGTGGACCATTACTTGGGACCATACTTGCTCCTGGACTAGGCACACCTCCTCCGGACAAACATGGCAGCAGGCCGGCAGTGATCGTGACACCACAGATTGTGCAATGGTTGGAGATTTATGACTACACGTCCGACGCCAGGTTCCGTGGTTTCATAGCCACAAACAGCATCGGTCAGCGCAGTTTGTTCATCTTTTTCGAGCACAACATTGTCGGCAAGGATCTCAAACAAGCCTTGATGGCGTTGATTGAGCTTGCCTCTACGCCAGCGCTACCGCCATGTGATCAGATGGTGGTATGCTTCGATCGGGAGGAGGAAGAGACCCCGGTGACAAAGGCACTATTGAGAGACTTGGGCTGGATTGGCTTTGAGCTCAGTACCTTGGAGGATTGGGCAGAGGGTTTGGAACTTACTAGTAACAAGTGGCTCTTCGTTGCTATGGACGTTTGAGACCGTTTAGATTGGACATATGAAGATGGGAACGGGGCTGGAATTGGGATTGTCTTGGTAGTCGTGCTTATTCAAAGGACTTGAGGTAGTCATTCGTTAGTTGGTCATCGATGTAAATAACAGGTCGTTCAGAGTTATTATACCCTAATTCTTGCTTGTGTCGCTGCAACACCTTTCTGACTCGCGTGAATGATCACCATCGAGGTTCAAGTGAGCCCAAACTTTTTTTCTGAAACCCTTCTCTAACACCATCACGTCACATCTTGACTCTTCCAAAAGATTGCACCGTCATCTGCCTATCATGTCTTCGAGTCCCTCCACCGCAATCACCTCCACCACCCTCGGCGCGCATCTACCCCTCCTCGCCACTGGTAAAGTCCGCGAAATCTACACCCTCACCCCCTCCACCCTCCTCTTCGTGGCCACCGACCGCATCTCCGCCTACGACGTCATCCTCTCCACCGGCATCCCCTCCAAAGGCGCTCTCCTCACCCGCATCTCTGCCTTCTGGTTCGCGCACCTCTCCTCGAAGCTACCGCACCTCCACACCCACTTTGTCTCGCTCGGCCTCCCCGAGGACGTTGCGACGCGCGTGGGCAAGGAGACTGTGCAGCGCGAGAGCCTGCAGGAAAGATGTTGTGTGGTGAGGAAATTGAAGGTACTGCCGGTGGAGAGTATTGTGCGGGGGTATATCACCGGGAGTGCGTGGGAAAGCTACAAGAAGACGGGCAAGGTCAATGGGGAGGTGTTGCCGGAAGGGCTGAAGGAGAGTCAACGGCTGGAAAAGCCGGTGTGGACGCCGAGTACGAAGGCGGAACAGGGGGCCCATGATGAGAATATCTCGAGGGAGGAAGGTGAGTCATGTGTGACGAAGCAGGGAGAGCACGGACGTGAAGGGGCGAGAATGCTGATAATGGTGCACAGCGGCGAAGCTTCTCGGGTCAGACGTGGCAAGCGCGTTGGAGAAGCTCTCTCTGGAGATCTATGAAGCCGCATCCGAGCACGCTACAGCACACGGCATCATCCTCGCAGACACAAAGTTCGAGTTTGCTGTCGAGGATAGCGAGTACTCATCCACACAACCGCCACAACTCGTCCTCGTCGATGAAGTCCTCACGCCTGACAGCTCGCGATTTTGGCGCGCCTCCGACTATGCCGTTGGCCGCGGGCAGAAAAGCCTGGATAAGCAGTATCTGCGGGACTGGCTGACGCAGTCGGGGCTCAAGGGTGTTGACGGTGTCGAGGTGCCTGCTGAGGTTGTTGCCGGAACGCAGAAGGCGTATAGGGAGGCATTTGAGATGTTGACGGGGGAGGTGTAGATTATCACGGTCTGGGCCGGTCGGGTAAGAGAAGGCAGGCTGATACTTTGACCAAGGATACTGGAGGGGAACGACATCTTTTTGAGGATCAACAAGAAGGATACAATAAGATTGGATGATAATGATATAATGACAAGATCGAACAAACGGGTGAAGTCGCTAGAACACTACGAGGGAAGCATCGCTCTGACTTTGCGAGCACGCTCAAAAAAAGTCATTCACAATGTAGGAACATCATGTCTCGTATCTCATCAATCATTTCCTCGTCAAACAATACCTAACACGAATGTACTGGTCGAGCGGAACAATAGCTACACTACAGACCAACCAGTCTACCTGACATCTGGTCTCCCCATGTCGTTGTTCATATACGCCAATCTCAACTCATTGCCAAGCGCCCAAGTCGTCGGTCGTCGCCATGTATACCCCAAGAATGCCGTCCTCTTCCGCTCGTCCAGGACAACCTGTACGAATCGAGGATCGCGAAGCAACTTATCTCGAGGACGTTTCTGCTGTTTCTTGAGCACCGCCTTGTGTTTGGATGCGTCACCGTTGCCTGCTGGAGGTACGTCTTCTGCAACGCTGGACATGTCGGCGAGAATCTGTTCTTCTGGGTCAAAGTATCGCGTCGAGTCTTCACTGCGGACCTTGGGGACAAAGGGTGGACGGCAGCGATGTATCGTGTTCCAGTCGATCGTGGAAAAGAAGGGATGGCTTTTTATGTCGCGAGCATCATTAGGATGAACATGACGACCTGGAAAGTCACGCGCGAACTTCTCTCTTTCCTCTCGCACGATGACTGCCTTTCCGCTGCTATCAAGCTTGAAGTCATTTCGCCAGTACCAGTCATGTCCAAGACGGTCTCGTCGATGTTGCAGAAGTCGTACCATCAAGTCTCTGCTTTCTCGGCTGATAGGTTGACCATCAGAAGGAAACCCCCATTCACCAGGCACCCACCATCTCAGGATAGCACGCTTCGTTTCATCTCTATCTTCGCGACAGAACGGAGTGTAGCCAAACAAGCACTCGAAGAGTATGATACCAACACTCCACCAGTCGCATCGTCCGTCATATTGGCGGCCCTGTATAACCTCTGGAGCCATGTACTGACTGGTCCCAACAATACTGCGAGCCAGTTTTCGATTGCGGCAGCGAGCACGATGCTTTTCAGCCTCTTGCACGGGACTGACGATGGCGTCCACGGGACCTCGCAATCCTGGCAGCGACACCGATCGAGTAAGCTTGTGCTCTGCTGCTGTTTTCCTATCTTCCTCATCGCCACGTATCTCGACATGCACTTTCTCAAGCAGCGACGTGCGATGGTCGTTGTAGTATGCTTGCGTATGAGCCCAATGACCGTCGAAGGCGAGGCCGAAGTCTGAGATCTTGAGATGACCTGACGAGCTGATCAGGAAGTTGTCTGGTTTGATATCACGATGTATCCAACCAAGACGATGTGTTTCCTCAACGCAAAGCACCATCTCTGCAAGGTAGAATGTCGCAACAGCTTCTGAAAGCTCGCCATGCTTTTGCAGATAACCCAGAAAGTCGCCTCCGATCTGGAAATCCATGACAAGATATAGATTCTCAGAGTCCTGAAAACTCGAGACCAAAGGCACGACCCATTTCGAGTTTTCGGCGATACAAGACACCAAAAAGTCTCGCTCCGCACGAAGATGCCCTTCCTGACAGCTCCTAACCATTTCCGACTTCTTGATCATTTTCATGGCGTAGACTGGACTGCGTCGAGGTCTGCACAAGGATATTGGTCCCGTTCGCATAGTCTCCCTGCGCTTTTCTCGGACTAGATTCACCAGACCGAAACTACCTCTCCCAAGTGCACGGACGACCTCATACCCAGCCACAGAGACACTCGCGTCAGACGTCGTCTTTCTTGTCTTCAGAAGACGGACTTCACGAAGATGACGGCTCTCTTCGATAGCAAAGTGCTGAAGCCAAGCACGGCTCTGCTCGCGTGATGAGCATGTTTGATTCAAGATGCTCTGTACACGTAGGCGTCGCAACGAGCGTGGCGATTTCGCGCTGCAATCAACCTCACTGCGCGGCACGATGACGTGAAAGTCGGTATCATTGTAGTATGTCTCGAAAAATATCTTCACGGCAGCTGCCTGCTCCATTATCGCAACCCATTTGGTCGCATCTTTTCGGAATGTCATCAAAGATCCTTCTGAATATACAAGCTCTTTGGCTGAGGTATCCATAGTGGAAATTTGTGCTCCAATGAGTTGGACATTGATGTCCGTGGGCGAGTTGCTGTCCTGCTCTGTTGAATGGGAGCGACGGAGTGAGAATAACGGCTTAACGATGCATTGCGGCTCGAACAATGGAGATGATTGGCCCGTGGACCTGTGGCTAACTGGAGAGACACTATTCCTGAAACTAGACATTGACGCTGGTGAGGCTGGGTCAAGGTGATATTCAGCTGGTCCTAGCTCGCCATGAGGTATCATCAATGCTAAGGGCAGTCTGGCTCGATCTGGGCGTCGAACGACAGTCGATACTCCAGCATTGATCAGACCTCTATTCGATCGCGGCATGAAGGGGGAAGATTGGATCCGACGCATGCCGATTGATAAGTCCTCTGTTGACTTAACGTCATTGTCTGCCTTGAGAGCGGAATCCTTGTTGGTGAAACAATCTTCCGCCATACGGCTCTTGCTGCGCGGTGGTACTGGTGGTGCTGTGTCTTCTCCAGAACTTCGCCAACTGGGGCTCATAGATTGGCTACCTGACCAGATTGTAGTCGATTCCTGCAGACCATCCAGTGGAGAGCCAATTGAGGGCTCGTTCACGAGTGTTGCATCCTCGTCGACATCCTGGGCCTCTTCGTCAGAACCTGACATGTCGACTCGCTCGGCGCAATGAGTAGCTTCGGAAGGGTACAGCCTAGTCTGTGGCCTGCTGGCATCTTCATCGGCATCGGTTATGCTTTCACTGGCAAATCGTGGTAGGGGAGGATCCGGCATATTCGGTACGATCGTGCGAGGACTTGCATGGGCTATATCGTTGTCAGCTCGAACAAGCCTTCAGATATATGGAGTAGACCTTTGGTGCTTAGCATCCGGAGCAGCTTGCTTCCGCCTCTTCGGAGCTTTGAGCCTGGCTTCTCCTTTGGCGAAGTGGCAGCTGGTTGACCATTTTGTTCGTGGTGCTGGTTGTACTTCGTCCTGGCAGCAGCATATGTCATGGTCGTGGAGGAAGAATAATAATAATGTCGAGCTTGAGTGATATGATGATGGTGATGGAACAATAGCTGCGCGTGACACAAGCGGTCACTCACGCAGACGTGACAGGAAGAGAGAAGCGAAGACATGACACTTCAAATTTGGCTCAAGGTTCCTGCCATTCGTGCCTGCCTGAACGTGAAGCTCCATGAGAAGGCGTTCACTTGCCCGACAATCTACCGAGTCGTGTCAAATGTCGAGTCTGTGGGTACCGTCGATGATGAAGCTGGCCATGCACGCCACCTCTTGTGCTGATACTCATCGTGAACGTGTGAGATATGGTTATGTTGTGAGCGTTCTATTTCAACTCGATAGTGTTATGTTCTACGCAATAGCTTCTTGGACATTTTGATCTTTCACAAAGTGATGTTGTGTCTGTCGCGACCGCAGTAAAAGACTCTCTTGACCTAAAGATGATACGCACGTTGCTATCGCTTCAGGCTTCCTTGACAACTTGACGGACCGGACCTCAAGCCACTAGGGATGTCTCTCGGGCCATGTATTGCTCACGCAAAGACGAGCCGAGGTCGTCATCCTGGAGAGCCTTTTCCGCAAAGCATCGAGAGACATACATACATGGTCCCAACGCTAAGTGGTGTGGCAAGTGCCGTCAACAAGGTACATTGATACATGTTCGACGATCGAGAGGAGGTGACCCTGTGACTGTGATGCCGTACCAGGGCAACGGGGGCGTGATGGCGGTCATCTGCCCTCCTGGCTCGTACTCGAAGTACTACTCGAAGTGCACTTTGCACGACAAGATTGTGATCATATACTGAGAAACATGACCCTCGCCTGTCGTCCTCAGCATCTCGATCCAGCGTCAGGACTCGAGATGCACAGGACGCGCAAGATGGACGGCAGCACGTCACACGTGGGACGAGAAATCCGCGCCATCTCGTTCCTTGCATGTATTATTACCTCGCACGGGAAGCGAAGCGTAGGTATGCCTCGGCTCATGGATGTTCCCGGTGACCTAGTGACCTGGGATTGGCCGAGGCTGTCTCTCCCTCTGCTCCCTCTGCTCCCTCTGCTCAATTCCCCATAGTCTACGAGCTCCGCATTCGAAGCTGGGAGCCGTTTCTGCCGTTCATTATTATAAAGCTTGTCCCCAGACTCCCCAGATTCCCCCCAGACTTGTCACAAACTCTACTCCAGACTCGATCTACAACAGTCCACCGAACGGCCTTCTAGCAACACCCTATTCATAAATATACTCCGCCACGATGGGTGACCTCGAGCGGATGGAGACGGTCGACACCAATGCTGGGGACGTCGAAATTGGTATTACCGATGCCATTCAAAAGCACTTTGCGAGGCACGTTGTGCAGCGCAAGCCAGTGTCACAACGAAAGCTCGACTTCGAGCACAAAAGACCTCGATGGCTGAGGGAGTGCATGGCAGAGGCCACTGGGGTCTTCTTCTACGTGTTCCCGGGCATTGCGTCCATTGCTTCTTTCACGCTCGCTGGTGCGAACCCAACCACTGCTCCGGTCGTATCGGCATACGGTTCTCTTCTGCAGGTCGGCTTCTCGTTCGCTCTGGGTATCGCTTTCGCTATCATTACATGCGGCCCCACATCTGGTGAGTAATAGACTTTTCTGCGAAATAGACTGTGCGCAGTATCTAACTTCTCTTCCAGGTGGCCATTTCAACCCTGCTGTAACGCTTTGCCTTGCTTTCTGGCAGGGCTTTCCAGTTCGAAAGGTCCCATACTACATCTTCTCTCAAATCTTTGGTGCCTTTATGGCCGGCCTGTTCGTCATGGGCATGTACCGTGAGCAGATCTTGGCATTAGAAGCTGGCCTTCTAGAGAAAGGGCTGCCTATGGTCTTCAATGGCGGTCCAGCCAGTATCTTCTGCTCTTACCCTCTATCTACACAACATAGTCTAGGATACCTCTTCTTCATTGAATTCTTTGTGGACAGCTTCATTGGAATTGTCATCTGGTCCGCCTTGGATCCTGCGAATCCTTTCGTGTCACCGACCACTGCTCCCTTCGTTGTGGGTCTTGCATATGCTGCGATGATCTGGGGATTCGCGGACATTACCATCAGCACAAACCTGGCCAGGGATCTGGGGACTCGTATCGTGGCAGCTATCTTCTATGGCGGTGAAGCCTTCTCCTACTACAACTACTCTTGGATATCGATTTTGGTCAACGTCCCTGCGACATTCTTTGCGACAGCTTATTACGAGTTCCTCATGCGTGATAGCCTTCAGAAACTCGGACATGGTATGGCTGTACACGAGGATGGTGATGATGGCCTCAAGAGGGTTGTAACAGCCCGAGGTATTCACCGTGGCGGTGCCCAGGTGGCTGAGGCTGGATACACATCACAGGTTGCAGGAACCAAAGAGGGTTCGGACTACTGATATCTCGATTTGGGGATAGCTTTTGGCTTGGCAGGGTGCGCTGTGTGTGAAGGTTGCATCGTCTTTTATAGTATATATATTTCCACGAACAAGTAGGATCTTCAATAATATTATTAATCAGAAAAAGCTTCGGGTTGATTCTGGCCGCAGGTCATCCTTGTTTCTCCATCATCGAGAAACTGGCAAGCAACCATGAACACTGAACTACAATCAAGTTTTGATCGCATTGACAGTGCTCTGACGACTCTTGTCGAATCCATCACAGCGTATAACCCATCACCAACAGCTGCTACTACGCTTGTCGATGCCGATGACAAGCTGAGTACATGTCTCGATCGACGTGAGGGTCCTTTGGCTCGAGATGGCATGAAGTTTAGCTAACGTCCATTATAGTCGCGACACATCAGAGCAACCAAGCGTCTTTAGTAGCCTTACGTGCCAGATCCGAAGCGCTTGACGGTCAGATCAAGACCACGCTACATAGCTTGGCCGAGCTACGAAAAGAGCTCATCGCAGCCAAGACGAATACACCCAAGCCGAAGACCACTCGTCCAGTCGACTATCATGAACTCCTCAGATACGCACAGCGCATCGCGCCCTACACTGTACCTCCAAGCCGAACGAAGTCAATGCCGCCGCCTATCGAAGAGAATGTGATAAGCACGACAGAGCCGATCGTGGCTATCAAGGTTGAGGAAACGGGAACCCCGGCACCGACCTCGGCAATACCTGGAGGCGATGTCATTATGGCGGACGCATCAGCATCACAACCAGCGCATCCGGCACATCTAATCTCTGCTCAAGAGGAAGGAAAAGCAGTTGCATCACTACCAGACAATATCAAAGCGTGGCTCGATACAAGCACGTCTGCCATCACATTCATGCCATGGCCAGACAACGATATCATACGGCGTGGTGCACTGTCGAGGATTCAGTACGCAACGGAGCAGGGACAAGACCCGAGTACAATGAACATCGCAGGAGAAGAGAACCGGCAGGATGATGTTGGGGGAGTAAGTGGGCAGAACATTGCCGATGGACAGGACGGGATGCAGAATGGGACAGACAATCGCAACGGAGAATCTAGACAGATGGCAGCGCAGCCTGGACGTGTCAAGGAAGATGTGGGGAGTGGTATGATGGACTTTGATCTCTATGATCCGGATGAGGATTGAGCTTGGAAGGTCGCGACTACACAATAAGTCAAGAGCACCATTTCAGAAAACACTGCTGTGCCTGCTTACGCCAGATAGTGTCTCTCGTGTATAATAGTACCGAAGGGCCGCAGGGGAAGTGCGGGGAAGAAGTGTCAAGGGCATGTCATATTATTGTAAACACAACATCTTAATCGAACAACACGCGATATGGTCCTCACCCACGTCTCAGCAGCTGGTCTGCTCTCCGCCCTTCTCCTCCTGCTCCACTCTACGTCCGCATTCTACCTCCCAGGAGTAGCACCTACCACATACCGCCGCGGCGACCGCGTACCGCTCCATGTCAACCGCCTCACCCCAGCCCAATCCCAGGATGATGGCCAAGTCCACGCCGCATACTCCTACGACTACTATTCGCAACCCTTTCACTTCTGCAAACCCGCTGATGGCCCCGAAGCTGTATCAGAGTCCCTGGGCTCAATCCTCTTCGGCGATCGCATCCTCACAAGTCCTTTCGAGCTACATATGGCCCAGGATGAGCCCTGTAAGACACTAGTAGGATGTGGGAAACAGCGCTTTGAGGCGGTAGATGCCAAGTTTGTCAACAAAAAAATATGGCAGAACTATGATTTGAACTGGCTTGTGGATGGACTTCCAGCTGGGCAGCTACTGATGGATCCCTCGACAAATACAGAGTTCTACAGTGCTGGCTTTGACTTAGGGCACATCGCTGGAGACAACCCAGTGTTTCACAATCATTATGATATCTCAGTGGACTATCACGAGGTATCGACGGGACAATACCGAGTGGTTGGCATCCTGGTTGAGCCAAGCTCGAATAAGCAAGCTGAGGACTTTGGCGCTGGCAGCGCACAGTGCTCCCCCAAATCGGACTTGATTCTGGATGAGCGAGGCGGCACAGAGGTAGTTTTCACGTATAGCGTCCACTGGCGGCCATCAGAGGTGACCTTCGCGACAAGATGGGACAAATATCTACATGTGTTCGATCCCAAGATTCACTGGTTCTCTCTCGTCAACTCAGCTGTAGTTGTGATCTTCCTTTGCACAATGGTCTTCCTGATCTTGGCTCGGACGCTGAAAAAGGACATATCACGTTACAACAAGCTGGACCAGTTCTCACTGTCAGATATGGGCAATGGTAACGCGGCTTTATCCACGGATGATGACCTTCATGAGGACTCGGGCTGGAAACTTATACACGGCGACGTCTTCAGGCCACCAAAGTATCCTCTTGCGCTCAGCATTCTCGTTGGCAACGGCACGCAGCTGTTCATGATGTCCGGCTTCACCATTGCATTTGCGGGCTTAGGCTTCCTCTCGCCGTCCAATCGTGGCGCGCTAGGTTCAATGATAGTAATGTTGTACTGTATCTTCGGCGGAGTATCCGGCTTCGTGTCTACTTATACCTACAAAGCCCTTGGCGGGAAAGACTCCAACGACTGGAAGAAGAACCTCGTGCTCACACCACTTGCGCTACCCATCATCGTATTCAGCACGTTCTTCTTCCTGAATCTCTTCCTCTGGGCGCAAGGATCAAGTGGCTCTGTGCCTTTCACGACGATGATTGTGCTGGTGTTCATCTATTTCATAATATCTGTCCCGCTCTCGCTGGGAGGATCCTACCTTGCACTGAAGCGAGCAAGACCATACATACCACCAGTCAAAACTAATCAAATCCCGCGACAAATACCGGAACCAGCAGCAGTATCAAGCAGTCAATGGTCTAATTTCCTCAACCGACCTATACCCGCAATCCTCCTCTCAGGCGTACTGCCCTTCGGCGCCATTTTCGTAGAAGTGTACTTTATCCAAACCTCCCTGTAAGTCTATTCCCCATCCTCCCGTATGCTTCACTATCTAATCATCCTTCCCCTATCTGCAGCTGGCAAGGTCGCGTCTACTATATGTTCGGTTTCCTCTTCCTCTCCTTCGGCCTCCTCCTGACCACCTGCGCCGCCACCACAATCCTCTCCCTCTACTTCACCCTCTGCGCCGAGAACTACCACTGGCAATGGCGGTCCTTCGCCACCGGCGCCGCCTGCGCCCTCTATGTTTTCGCCAACGCGATTGTATTCTGGATCAGCAGAATCAGCTTTGGGAGTTTCACGGGCGCGGTGCTCTATTTGGGTTATTCGGCACTGGCGAGTGCGGCGGTGGGGATTGTGTGTGGCACGGTGGGGTTCGGGGTAGGGTGGGTGTTTGTGCATGGGATTTATGGGAGTTTGAAGGTTGATTGAGTGGGTGACGTGAACGGGATGGAGAAGTGTTGGCGCTATCTGTCTGGATTCCGCACACTGACGGATGTCCTGGATTACCTGAAGCCAGCTGCATCGACAAAGACGATGCGAGCTTGTGCACCACTGGATGACAAGCCTCGGTCCAATTGCGGTTGTCATAAGGCAGTTTGCCGTTGCAACAGCTCGATGGGCAGTCCTTCGGCGATGGCGAGCCTGATATACCATGTCTGGGGCCCGACACTTGCAGGACACCGCGGTCTTGGACTGCTGGTAGTGGTGAAGTGCCGCAGAAGGACGGAGGTAAGCAAAGACGGAGAAAGCTCGTTGGAATGTTTGCCATGAGGAGTATGCGGTTCAGATTCGAAGTAAATTGGTGCGAGCCAGGTCCCACCAGCTTCACTGTGCAAGGCATATTCGGTGGGATTGTGTGCGCCAAGTGATGCGAAGAGGCTAGGAACGATGGTGTATCAGAAGCACATTGAGTGTCACGCTAGAGGGTGTAGTGCTGAATTGAATGCGTACTACTTTATGTGATTGGTCATGCTATGCCTACTTGGACGTAGGTCAAATCTATATCTATGTCTTATGTCTATGTCAAATGTCCGCATGGTATGCAAGATCTCTCCCGTGTCCGCAGGCCTGAAGTTCAGATACCAAGCCTACTCAATATCCGAGATTTCCAGAGCGAGGGCTGCTGGAGCTTAGAGTACTCGCACATGGTCACCACATAGGTAGCCAATCCTATGTGCGAGCCTTCTTCCAATCTACATGATGACGGATCTCTCAGAGATGTGTGAGAAGTCTCGGTCGCGTAACTTTCCGTGTCGTTGTCGAGCCTCTAAAGTCGAGCACACGAGCAAAGCAAACGTTACAATTGTACATTGCGCAGATGTCCAGTCAGGTTACCAGGGCGCCACCCCTTCGTGGTCCTGTGTACGTCTATCGTAACAGTGCAGCTCGGTTTTCATACGGAGCATTCGAGAGTCCCAAGTCTGAGACTGCATGTCGAAGTGTCGTGGCTGGACTTCCTTATTGCGTAGTCACGCATGAGCGCATCCTGGGATATTGCCAATAAGGCGAATTCACAAGCCTGCGACGCACAAAGCTCGCATAGCAAGCAAGACCAGGTGAGGAGAAGGCCGTATGACCACGTTGGGAGGATCACGCTCTTGCTTGATATTCCTTCACGCCGCAATCGTGGCTCGTTCTGCTTTCTCCTTCATCACAGCTCTCTGATTCAAAATACCGAGATAGGTTTGCCAAAAGATGGCCATACCGCCTGCGAAGATACTCCGATGCTGCATCGGCACAAACGTAAACGAAAAGGCCGTCACGAACGGCCAGAATCGACAGCTCATGAGCCACGACTGAGGCACGGTGTCGTACACTCTCTTGAGCATAGCCTCTGGCTGCGGCGTTTCCAGCGAGAGAAGCGACTGCATGCCGAAGAAGTAGGTGTTGAAGAGTGGTGCGAATGTAAGTTGGTTGAGGATGACCTTCAGGGCTAGATTGGCGACGTGCGTGCTGAAGTAGTTGAAGTGCGAGGAGAGAAAGATGAAGTAGCGGTAGCTTGGGATGGAGGAGATGCCACCAATGGTGATGGCACGGAGACCGCGGGAGGGGTCGTAGGTGAAGGTTCCGTCGGTATCCTGCTGTACGATCTGACTGGAGAGGTCACCCAGAAAGTAAATGATCAGTGAGCTTGTGAATTGCGTGATGTATGGACGCCGGCTTTGGACTCTGCCATATGCTCGGAATGGAGCGGTCAGAGGTTGAAAGAAAGGAGCGAACCATCTCGGTGCGGTCAAATAGGCAGCAGCCTTCGACGTCGTGTTCTGCTTCGCGTCCGGCGGTGATGAAGTGCTTTCTGGTGGGGAGTTCTTCTGCGACTGAGCCCTGCGCTGTAGCTTCTGTACTTTGGGACGCGCCACCGGTCGTCTCGCCCAGAGACGTGCTCCGGTCGTGATAAAGATACCCATTCTCCTACCTCGTGATATGCATTCTGCAAAGTTGTTGTTCCAGGCAGGTATGAACTGTCCATTGGAACTTCTGGGTCTCAACATCGGACCGGATTGATCTTCGAAGGCCGAGCGATAAGATAAGATCCAAGTTCCCATGACGGCATTCTTCGGTCAACTTTCGTGTTTACAGTACTCATTCATGTGGTGGCGATGTCTGCTATTCGCGCGGAGAGCGACTACGGCTCTGACTTCGGGGACGAAGCTGATTTTGAGCTGACAGACGTGCCACACGACTTTGACAGCAGGTCCCAAGTCCTACAGTCGTCGGCTCAAGATGCAGAGGCAACCCTACGATCGCTGCTGGCAATGCCTACCGTCCTTCTCGATCACGACCAGGACGAGTATGGTTGGCGCGATGGCGAAGTGGAGATACTTGAAGACGATGCAGGTATTGCATTTATATCGTGCGAAAGCAACGTTTGCGAAAGTGAAGAAAGAGGTAAGGAGGTTTACAAGAATACTCTTTCGAACATAACACTGACTGACTCTTAGCGCACAGCAGATCAATATGCAAAACCCGTGAATGACCCTAACGACACACGATCGCCACTTGAAAGATTCCGATCTACGAAACCATTGTCTGTTAGTGATCTTGTCGCGCCAGCATGGTGTGAGCTACAATACTGGTACAGCCTTACGAAGTATGGCCGAAAGAAGCGCACGGTGGCTATGAAGCAGGGATCCGCGGTGCACAAGAAGTTGGAAGAAGAGACAATGGGTATAGCTGAGCCTGTAGAGACACAGACCAGGGAAGATGGTTTCGGGCTGCGCATTTGGAACATCATACAGTCTTTGCGGCTCCTGCGTGCTACTGGTATGACAAGAGAGCTCGAGGTGTGGGGCTTGGTAGGAGGACAGTTAGTCAACGGCGTGATTGATGAGCTTTCGTTCACCTGCACAGATTCGAAATTGGAAGACTCTCTTGTACCTGGAAAACGGAAACAAAAGAAGGACGAGCCAGACGCTGCACAGCCAACGATATCTCAGTTCTTTGGTGGAGGAAGCCAATCCAGTCGAAATGGGCCAGAGACGGTACAAGATCATAGCCAAAAGCTTTATTTGACTGATGTAAAGACTCGTGTTGGCACTACGGTCCCATCGATGTCGTCTATGCGTCCGACGATGATGCAGCTCATGCTTTATCGACGGCTACTCGCTGACCTCGCAAGCAATAATGTTGACGCAATGAAGGTCTTCGAGCGATATCGGCTTGATCCTACTGTCGAGCTGACGGACCTGTTCATCTCATCGATCGGGTCCATCGACACGAACCTAGGAGATTGGGATGATGTTTCTGCCGAAATTCAGACAACCTCGAGCACTGTCGCTGAATTGTTACATCACCGCACCTTACCACTGCTATGGCAGCTCATGGTTCAGGAGTACGCTATGACCCTGCCTCTTGGTTCCGCCAACATCAGTCGCGTCCTCCGCGCGCAGTTTGTCGGGCAACGCGATCAACGCGTCATCGGCAATCGCACATTCGCATATGACGATACTGTCCTCGACACATACGCCGAGGATGAGATGAAGTGGTGGAAGGGTGAGCGAGCAGCAAGAGGTGTGGAGATTGAGGAGGCTTTCAAGTGTGGTATTTGTGAGTTTGCCGAAGGCTGCGAATGGCGGCAAGGAAAGGTCGATGAAGCTGTCGAGAAGAGCCGGCGGAAAAAGATGTCAGCACGAGCGTCGGAGTCAAGAGCTGGTCTTAGCGCAGCTGGGTAAGGTGTTGCGTGCAGAGAAGTTGTCCACATTATGGTGCAGCCAGATACAATCTCGCATGCGCTTTTGTCCGAAACGAAGCCATCAGCCAGTATGTTGTGTAAGCTCGATCGCTACGGTTCGGGGACCGTGAACTAACGTCTTTGAATGAGGCTTCTCATGATACAGGTCATGTCGACTCGCTAGTCAGGGCAGACCATGTTCAGCTTCAAGTCGAGATCCATCTGGATGTGAAATTTTGCTGCAGCATCTGGCAGAGATGACGAAAGTTCGGGCGAGGAGCAACGGATAAAAGATGTGACAACGAGACTTCCGAAGCACGAGAGTTGTGCTCAAGTACAGCTACGACTAGCTTCATGATCTGGCATGGTCAGGGTAGTCAAGTACCTCTATTCGACACGATCCTTTCCCAGCTTGGTGCTCTCCTACAAGGCTACAAAGGTTGCATGACCATCTGCGCATAAACGCATCAGTGCATGTGCGTGCATGATGCTTCTTCCAGCCACCGCACCGAACGCCTCAGCAGATCTCCGATGATAGTGGTGAAAAATGCACCACTTGGTCGATTGTAGCCATGAAACCTGGGGACACTGTTTCAGGATGATTCATCACGACCAGTGGCTGGAAGATGATGTGCATCAGTTGAATGAGAGCAAGGAGGACATGCGAAGTTCACGAGGTGATCTGCCAAAACAAACAAGAACAAGCACGCCACCAATAGTGTAGACACGAGAAGATCATCATGTTTCTGCCATGAATCTATTTTCAGCATGCTGGTGACTTGGTAAGATTTCAATAATTTCGAGGATTATTGGCCATGCATGCCCTGCCTTATCCAAACTTGCTTTTGAGGTGATTCAGATGAAGATTGAGATGTTAGGAGGATAGTCATGAGGTTGCTTACAGCGTCATTGTTGATTTCAACACGTCATAAAAAATAGATGTTGCTTTGGCAATCGAGACGATGCACGAGTGGAGAGAGAGGGTTCGGCAGGAAGCATCCGAACGAGGCGACGCCTTAGAGGGGGAAGGTTTGAGGCAAGCCATTCGATAGGCAAGCAGGTCACGATCAGGACAGCCACATCGAGTCACGAGAGCTGCTCATCTCTGTGGTAGCAAATTGTTGCTCTCTCGAAACAATAGTGCCAAGTTCCAGCGCCGAAACTAGTGAAGCTAGAACGAGCTTACTACGCGTTGTGTAATACTGGACCCTGAACCTTGAAAACTCCTGACCCAGAATTCACTTCGCGAAACGATATGATGGAAACTCCATCTCATCAGTGATTTAGGCGAAAAAGGCAATGCGATGCAAGTCAAGATGCGAGTGAGATGCAGCGAGTGCAGCACATACAATGGCAAGAGTCATAACAAACAGAGCCGTCACCGCTGCGACGTGTGCCCATGGTCTGTGTATGTGCAGACGGAGAGATGCTGTACGAGATCGCTGCAGCCGTCCGCCCTCGTTCCGCAGATTCTGCAGGTACACCGGCTAGCCGAGAAGCGGTTTGGCGCTAGTGTTTGATTGCTTTCTGCCTGCGCAATTTCACGAGCGGGGATGCTGAGGCGTGGAAAAGGTGGTTTTGGCGTCAGGCTGGTGCTGGGGCTGGCTGGGGCTGGCTGGATCTGATGTTTGTTTGGAGTACACTCTCTCCGCTGTCCTCACCACTGCAGCAACCGACCAAGCCAAGCATCGTATGACCGTATCTGCTATAAGAGCTAGCCGCCCTCTTCCTCACAGCGCTTTTCTCTTCTCCTCATCCACAACACCAACTTCAGTCACTCACTTGAACACATTCGCTTCCAACAACAGCAACAACTAATTCCAGCTTCTCTAATCTTCAACTCTTCCATCTTCTAATCAACAAACCCAACCAAACAAACTACCTCAACCAAAACCAACTCAATCAACATGCGTTTCTCAACTGTCGCTGTCTCTGGCCTTGCTGCCTCCGTCTCTGCCCAGACCACCTACGTTACTGAGGTCGTCACTGCTTTGACCACTTACTGCCCCGAGTCCACCACTCTCGTGCACAACAGCAAGACCTACACCGTCACCGAAGCCACCACCCTCACCATCACCGACTGCCCTTGCACCATCACCCACTCCACCTCCGCCACCGCTGCCCCTGCTGTCTCGACCTCGGCCGTCGTTGTCCCCAGCTCTTCCAGCTCCACCAGCTGCACCACGTCAACCTCGACCTCTGTCTCCCAGTCGACCTTGACCAACACCCTGACCAACACCATTGTTGTGTCTTCCGTCTCCAGCGCCCCGGTGGCCAGCAGCTCCCCAGTCACCCTCACTGGCACAAACACGCTCACCGAGACCGTCACCTGCACCGAGGCCAAGTGCCAGTCCACCTCCACCCTCTACACC
>Ga0058698_10000190_pt1 | contig 36517 bp, 28 predicted proteins | sample AgamicAsSfe_FD_67288 | JGI IMG/M metagenome (GOLD analysis project Ga0058698, IMG submission 67288) | Agave microbial communities from Guanajuato, Mexico - As.Sf.e | ecosystem: Host-associated > Plants > Phyllosphere > Phylloplane/Leaf | place: Guanajuato, Mexico | collected 2012-05-30
GAATTGATCGAGAATATTTCTTGGATATCTTTGGTGGTTTCGGCGAATCAGCACTTTTAGGTCGGAAGATGTCTATAATGCCATTGATGGGATGCAGGAAGCTGGTCGGTTTCTCCAGACTTTGACGAGGGCTCGGGCTGTCAGTCTGTGATCGATGACCAAGCTCCTGCCGGTGATCGCCTAGAAATTGGTGTGGCTCTGGTTCTGTCTCGTTCTCTAGATTTGCTCCGTCATCATCTTGAGTGGCATTCTCTGATGGTAATGGTACTTGGGCTCGTGGACCCGAGTCTTTCTCATCCCCACTCTCGTCCGGCGTGTCATTGTCATCTTGCGTTCGCCCTGTATTCGGCCGATGCGAGACTGTATTCGACCCTGTAAGTTCTGCCCAGCCGAAGTTAGCTACGGTCGAGATCAGGCCTTGTTCTCTTCGAGCATTCTCTACTTTGTCCAGTCCTCGCCAATCAAGAAACAAAAGACATGACGTCCTCAGTGGGACAATACCGTCGTTGACCACATTTGAGTAAAGCGTGCGGTTCCGGAACATCTTGAGGACCTGATGTGCTGGACCTGTTGGTAATATTCTGAGCAGTGGCTTCGCTCGAGGATCAGGATGCTTGTCTTGATCATCTTTGTTCCCGCCGCCAAAGCCGGAAATCACTGCACTCCAACCAGTCCGTGCTATATTTGGTGCTCTCCACGTCAGACCGAGATCCTGCCCGGTTCGGCCAACGAGTCCAAAATCCAAGGCGAACTTAACGTATAATGGGTTCTCATTACTCAAGCCCAGCAGTGGGCTGGCCATGGCGACATAATTGACCGGTTTTATCCTCGAGAAGAACTCCGGCGAATGTTTGTGAATATAAGCAATCGCATACATTTGCACAAGCCCGCCCAGTGAGTGGCCGATGAAGCTAATGCTTGTGAAGACGAAGGGCAGATCTTCCGATTTTAGCAGACCATGGGAAGCATTGCCTGCAGTGCCTGGTGCTGCATAATGAGATGACACTGATGAGGACTTGCTGAAGCTGCCAGTCAGTTTCTGTGCTAGTGATTTACTTGGTGGCAGATATGGCTGTGTTGGATATGTTGTTGTAAGCACAAATTTTGCTAGACGTTTGCCCAGATATTGGATACCTCTTTCTGTCCGAACAGCATTGCCAGAGAAGCCTCTCACAATGACCTGTTCGTCATCCGACTCCTCTCCATCTTCATCTTGTTCGAGCTCTTCTTGTCCTCCTGCTAGGTTTGCAGGCGCTACAGGTTGATGATTATCCTTGCTGTCCGAGTCTTTCTCCTTGAGATCTGCCTTCTGCCGGGAGCCACTGTGGTCACCCTTTCTTTGCGCAGCTTTCCGTTTGCGAGCATCGGCTCTAGCTTGTTTGGCTGTAGCATCGATACTCTCCTTCAGATACAGCATATCAGCCCCCACATTACTATGCATTCCATGCGTGAGTACCACAAGGTGAATCTTCTTCTGCTTCTTCCTCCTCTCTGGCGCATCTTTGTCTCCCATCGCATTCACCTTTTCGTCCGCCCACTTCGGCAATGTCGGCTTGTCCCAAAGTTTCGTCGTATCCTCCATGACCAGCTCTATCGCCCTTGAGTAGACTCCTTTCGGTAGATTCAATCTTGCTCCCACATCTGCGACCGCTCGTTGCTGGAAGTCATGTATCTGACCTGGTTCTCCATGACCTTTCCCTGCTATTGCTGCAAATCCTACTTCCAGGCTTCGTTCGTCTCGGCCTACGAGTAGTTCATAGTGTACAGATGCAGTATTTGAGAAGAGTATCTGTGACGAAATCTCTACGATCCAAGTTACTGTGCCGGGATGCTCGCCACGATGCAGATGATGTCGTGCCCGGTCTCCACTTTCCCGGATGTGTTCTGGCACTTTCAAAGTTGCGTTCCAACCGCCACCTGCCTTGAGATTGGGCTCAAACTCCGGAACGCCATATCGACGGACGTGCTCGAGTTTCTTGTTAGGATTGAATGTGGAGGGGTAAGCGGAGACATGTAGGGTGTATGGTCCATGCAGGTAGGCTGCGCGTAGTGGTATCGCGGATGTGTTCTTGATTCTGACGTGAAGTTCTGTAGGAGAAGGGAGGATACGGTCGACGGAGGGCGTGTACGTGACTGTATACCTGATTATGAACAGTCAGCTTGGCAGAACCGCCTACAGATCAACAACATTACCGCACTACCTCTCCGACCTTGACGCTGCCTGCTTGATGGATGAGCAGCATCTTACTGACCCTTCTGATACATCCCAAGCATCTCACATGGGGGAAGCAACTTGTGATATTGAGAAGTTGCCCTTAGAATGCAGAATCTCGTTGTCAAAGACGAAGCGTGACCAGATCAAGTGCCAAGACTGACGTATTTCATGCATAACGGTTATCGGGATCGTGGGATGTTTCAAGTTTCACATTGTGCTTACGTGTTGCTACCGTACCGTACCATGCGCTCGGCGCTTACTACAGGATACAGGATTGCAGACTCGACAACTCATGCTTACAATCTTCAGGTTAGGTGCAATTTCTTATGAGATTCATCTTGAGAACCATACTTTCATGCCGTCGTGACCGCGCATATTTACAGCGGGATTACTGTCTGAGACAACCCCTTCGACCACCTGATGTCCTCAATGCCCAATCTTTTATCCTTATCCTGCAGTACTCAGCGACTTGCTGAAGTACTAAAACGCCATTACCGATGCACGCTAATAACAAACATGCTTCGGTGGGGAAAATCGTACGTCGTGAGCATCTATGTACAGGTCTGCCAGCACCTCATCTTGCTGCAGGTGAGTGAAGGGGACTATGTCGATACAGCAGTACTCGCGGCTTGTGCAGCCTGCTGGGCAACAACGTCCGCCTGCTGGACCGCAGCTTGCAGCACCTGTTGCTCATTGCTGTCTAGCTGCTTCATGAGGTTCTCGTAGAACTGGGGCTGTTCTTGTTGCAATTCTAAACGTATATCAGTACCGTATCTTGTATAGAAAATATGTTGACTCACTCATGAGACCGTCCCTTAGCAGAGCATACGGCTCGACGGTGTCCAGTGGCGTCTCCAGCAAGCTCTCTTCCTCCAACTCGTCATCGTCATCGTCGTCGTCGCCAAGCGCGCCAATCTTGGCTGCCTCTTCGTTCAGGAAGTCCAGGTATGCATTGCTCTCGTCTTTGATGTCCTCGGCTTCGTCGACTTCGTTTGCCCATTCGTTCTCTTCGCCCCATTCAGCCTCTTCGTCTTCGTATTCATCCTCGTCTTGAAGCTGGAATTCCTCTTCCTCCTTCTTTGCCTCTTCACGGTCTATCAGTTTGTTAGTATCAAGATTAGCCAACGAGACAATCATGACTCACTCTTCAGAGCTTGTGGGAGGGTCAAGTAGAGTTTCGAAAGTCCATGCAGCAATTTCGGCCAGCCTGGTTGGATACTCTGCGGCACTGACTGCGCTGGTAAGGTAAGTAGAGAAAGGATGGCACATATGGAGAGCTTCTTGTCGTGAACACGTGTCATGCTGTCGATGTTTGAGAACCAGTGACTGAAGAATTTGTTTGTATTACCGCTCGACTCTAGTGCGTGAAGACCAAGCTGCGGGTTGTAGTAGATAGCGTTGATGACCATCTCGATGAGGTGAATTCGGTAGGACTTTACCTTGATCTCGTTGGCATCACTGAGATGTCGCATGGCAATAACGACAAACTCCTGGACGTATTCATCAATGTTACCACGGAGGCTGAGCATCATGCCCTCGGCGAGCTTGCATCCGCAAATACGATCGACACCGCCAACTTTTTTGTCCTCGAAGATGTCTCGAATCATGTCCACAACAGCTTGGGTATAGGGAGGATTCTGCACCATGTGCTCGTAACCGAACTGGATGTAGTTCTCAAGAGCTGGCAGCATGTCCTCTAGGTACAGCTCCGCGCCGGCCTTGAAGGTCTTGTGCATCAGCTCGAATGCTTTCCACATAGTGAGCGAGATTGTCTTGGACGCAAACGTGCAGCTATCGATGATTTCGAAGATCTCGGTGTAAAGATCGTAGATCTTGTTGTCGAGCGTTGTTTCGATGAGTGGCATTAGGATGGTCTCCAGGTGTAAGAGCACTTCTGGAGTGCTTTCGAGGGTCAGAATCAAGGTACCAATGGTTTGCAGAACTCCAAGAGCAGTTACACTCTTGTCATCGAGATAACCGAAAGAGTCTTCATCCTGGTCATTTGCCCCACGCTCGATGACCTCCCGGATGATACGGAGATAGGTGTCGCGCAATTGCTCTGTGAGAGCCACGGCGAACGGTGTCAACTCGGTGGCAAACACTTCAACAAAGTCCTCCATGACATTGGCGAGCGCATCGACATCAACCTCGTTTGCCAGCTTAAGAAGCTGTTGCATAATCTGCGGGATATTTTGCTGCATATTCGTGCGGATTACGTCGTGTCTGATGAGTGGTTGTAGTGCAAGTGCTGCTTCGACTCTGACAGGAAGCTCCTCATCGGCCATAGACTCCAAGATATTGCGGTATGCGAACAGAAGATGGTTCGGATCCTTGAACTCCAGTTGCTCGAACTTTTCCAGTGTATCGCAGGCACGCGCCCTCAGGTACCCATGAGGACTTCGGAACTCGGGGAAGACGTATTGCACAAAGAATTGCTCGGCTTGCTCAGCTATTGGGCTCTTCTTTCCGAGAATCACAGACGCCAGAGTGCCGATCATCCTCAAAGCGCCCTCTTTCTCTCGCGGGTTCTTGTCCGCTTCTGGTGCATTCTCATATTTCTGCACGACCTGGTTGACGAATGTGAGCGCGGTGAAGGTCTGCTTCTTTCGGTGTTTTGTCAACGACACCAGGAAGTTCATTGCGGCCACGTCTGGCGCGGCAACTTGCTCGTAGAAGTTCAACTTCTTGTGTAGGTACTCCGAAGGATCTGACTCAAACAGCTCTAGGTCTTCATCTGAAAGACATAGCACTGGAAAGATGAAATGCGAAATGAGATTCTCGACATGAGGCTTTAAGTGCGTCCACATCAGCTTTGGTTTCACGCATTCGTCTAGGTATGTGATAATGTGTGACAGCGATGCTTTGCTCAACCATGTCGTCTTTCGAACCCATTTCTCGATTTCTCGCATGTAAGCACTCAGAATCTCAGGCGCAAAGTTTTCCAGGAACGTCTTGGCAAAGTCCTTGTATTCATCGCCATTGCTTTTCTGTAGTGTCGACGGATTGCCATACCTGACAAAGAGCCTGTTCAGGTTGGAATATGCCCATTTCTTGGCCTTCCACCAGTGATTCGTTTCTCGCTCATCCGGATCTTCAACCATCGCAGACTGTGGTGGTTCTTTTGCAATGACATGGAAAAAGAGCGTGCACCATGCAACGATATTCTGCTGTTCTCGCAAGTGATGTGGTAGCTCATAGTAAGTTGTGTGCTTGGCTGCCTTCATGATAGCGCGCAGTAGCTCCCCTGCTTCAATACTTGTTTCGTTGACTAGCCTGTTCCCCATCTGCAACAGCGTAGGAAAGCACATGCTCACCACCTTCTCGAAGTCTCCACGATCACCACCACTCTTGAACCTGTAGACACGGCAGATACCCAGAATACATTGCAGACCAGCGAAGACTTGACCGGCATCTTGTGCCTGTAGTAATTGCACAGTTATGTCGAATATGCCAGGCCACTTCTCAGGGAAGTCAGAGTGTAATATTGTTTGTAGAGTAGCGACGAGCTGTGTGCGGATATTTGGAGGCTGTGATGCAAGTAATGGAATAAGACGCTGTCTGAAGGAAGCTTTCGCTTCGTCATTGATCCGCTTGTTTTGCGGATAGTCGTCCGCAGGGTTCCAGGCGTGAGAGACTTTGTTCTTGAGAAACACCACAGCTAGCAAGGGGTATCAGCGCGTTGTCCTTCTACGGCTCGTGTCATACGTACTGGCTTGTCGGACACCATTCTCCGTTTCCACTTCGAGGATGTTCACGAGCGCATCTAGCATGCCAGGATTTTCCTCCGCCTATCATGAGTTTTAGTTGTTGCCCCGCAGTCTTGTGATTTTGTATTGCAGGAAGTATCATACATGGCGAAGATCGAGTTCGGCTTGACGGCGAGTGTTGGCATCTGCAGTCAGTGTATCCTGGATGCGCTGTCGAAGAATGGCAGGATCCATAGTGTGTTGAAGGCCTGGGACCTTTCAGTCCGAGCGTGAAAAGTGTGCTCCTGAGAGCGAGGGTGTTAGACTTCGTGTAGACCAGAGCCAAGGGCAGCAAGCAAGGCAAAGGCGATAGCAGGAATGGCAGGCAAGGCGAATAAATATTAAGGTCGTGGTGAATGATGGTGAGCTTCTTCCGTCGATCTAACAAAACATTGCCCTGTGCCTGAGTCGTTTTTCGTCTTGTCCTCCAAGGGGTTGGCACGTGATGCATAGCCCGGCTCTTCTTGCCCTTTTTGGCACACTGGACGAGCATCCCATCACGACGACACTGTTCGCGCTGTGCTCATTGTGTCTCCAACTTGTTTCGTTTCGATCGCGGAGAGATAGCGATGATCACAGCGACTGATAATGGCTCCGCCGGTGACCAACGTCAAGGGACACGCTGGTGTAGAGGCAGGTGGTGATGCACATGGTGTTCCGCCACCATCGACCTTGGCGGCTCAAATTGTTGAGCAGCAGAAGCGACCAAATGGGCAAGCCGTCTTTCTCCAGCTCCTAGAAGAGATCAGGGCATCACCATCTGCTTTAGAAGATGACGTCGAAAATAATCATAAGCTCATCTCCGTCATCCTCGAGGCTGGAATGCATGCCATTGCGTCTGATGAAGGTGTTTTCACTCGAAGCCATGATGCCATTTCCCAGGCGTTAGCTTGTCTAGATGTGATAGAGATTGCTTTCAAACGAAGTCCTGGTGTACTGTTTCACGTCGATGTCAACACGCAAGACCAAAACCTGCCATTGTGTTTACTCCTGATCGCAAAGTTGTTCTCGTTATGGAGGTTCGATGACTCCTCAGGTTTATGGCGCCGTATGGAAGACCTTTTACTAAGCTTCGTTGTAACACTCGATGGAATACGTGGCGGGCATCAGGATGCTGGGAAACTCATCAAGCTATATGAGATTTGTGCTAACGGTATGGTATGATTTCCGAGAGTTGTTATGTTTCATACTGACATTTTTCAGATCTGTCTGCGGCATTGCAGCAGTTGTTAAATGACCGAGATCCTAAAAACACGATACTGATTCGAACGCCTTCGTCAAATGCTCGAATGTTCCTGGTGGAAGACAATGACGAGCCCCTGGCGACGAAAAGCAGCTTCCAGACCTTCGTGGCCAGCATCAATCATGCTCTATCGATCCTCTCGTCGCTAGTCTCAGTCATCTCACGTAGTTGCTTGCCGGCTTCCAACAACAGTAGTCTTGTAAGTCAGTCACGAGTGTAGTCATGAAGCCAATCTGATATAAATCCTCAGCGTGGCAAGAATGCGAGGAGTCAGACTCGGCTACTACGACTAATATCTGTCTGCCAACGCACATTGTGGACTTTCTGGGACACATTTCAGGTCGATATCTCCCGCAGTCTAGCGGCTCAGCATCTGCGGGCGCTCTGTGCATTGATATCTTGTATGAGACAGACCGGCAGAATAGTATTGGTACTCGAGAAGACGTCAATGCTTTTGATTGGTCATATTTCTGCTTTATTGGACAACATCGACGCCACCACCGTGGAGGTGCTGCAATCCCAACTACTGCACAGTCTAAGACTGGTCAAGCTCATCATGGCTGACTCTTATCGCATTGCAGATAGGGTGGGAACCGATCTCCTACCACATATCAGATCGAGCGGTCATGGTTCTGCACAGATCGCAGCAATGCTACACGAGTTTGGTATGGTGAAGCCTAAGCAGTGTCACCTATCACAGGATGAAGCGCAGAAGTCATCACTGTCAGCTGATTACGACAGTGAAGCAACGGCAAGACCGTCTAAAAGACAAAAGTTTGGTCGAGAGCAGTCATCAATTGTAGCTAAAGATCCCGAGTCTGGATCAGCATTGAGGATGTTCTGTGGTGCCTATGGCTTCGATGATATTCCTGATGACGGCAGTCTTGACACGAACGTCGCTCATGAACTTTTGCATCATTTTGACGAGAAGCTGGTGATAGAGCGACTGTCACTACTTGCTCGCATACCATGCGCAGGAGCTGAGCACAAGAGCGATGAGGAAGACGTCTGTGATGCGTGCCATCAGCGCCAGTCCTCTAACAGGTGGGATCGCAAACAATGGTCATTAATCTATCGCATTCTATCCACCTTTCTGGAAAGTGCAGAAACACAATTATACAAAGATGTTCGAGTGCGTCTAATGGTTGCGGTGCGGTGTTTCGCGAATCACGTACCGACCAAAGAGCATCTGAGTCTCAGTCGGTCCACGGTTGGAGTTGCATGTCTTCAGGGACTTCGAAGCTCATCTCGCGAGGTAAGAATCGCTGCAGTCAATGCTATGCCAAGCTTCTTGAGGAGCAGTTCGAATGTCGACGACAGCACTTTCAGGCAGAACAGGGTTATTGCCCTTGACATTCTGCAACAGATGATGGAAGGAGAGGATGCACGTCTCTGGGAATCTTCGGTGAGGGCTTTAGGACAAGTAGCTTGTGCTTGTGATGATGAAGAGCTGAATATCATCCTTCTAAGACTTGTCGAATGTTTGGGAAGTACGAACAATCTCGTCTGCGAGCTGGCTCAACTGGAGCTAAGAGGTCTTGCTCAATCCAAGACAATCACAATCGAAGAACTATTCAAGCCATTCTGGAAGACTATAGCCATTAGCATGGTGAAAGATCTGCAGACCAGACCTCAGAAGGCTCAAAAGCTTGCGGATGTGCTTGGCAAATCAGTTGACGAGCTATTGCTCGAAACTCAGGACGAGACACTCCCATATCTAGTCTTGTGTCGACAAACAGAACTTCTTCAACGGATCGCAAATGCCCGAAGTAACGAAAAGTCTATTGTTCATATGTGCATGCAGCCACAGAATCTGACCAAAATTCTCGCCACTTTGCTTGTGCAGAACCCCTCTCGCCCGGAAGCTACCGTTTCCGATTTCTTGACACAAGCCAGTCAAGAATTTGGCAGGGTGTCTATATCGACATTTCTTGGAGCCGATGTTGTCGCAGTAGCATGTGAATTGCTGAGAATGGCCAGTGACACTGACGGAGCGGCACAAAAGAAGGTGAGGGTCTTCCAAGCACGTAAGAAACGAAGCTAATTTGCTAGATCATCAAAGCATTGACCCAGTATGCAAAAGTAGTCGATAAGGATGTGAAGTCTGGCTTTTTCAGTAGGCATGTCCTCGGAATGATGACAACATTCCAGGAGTTCATGGACAATCCCAGCAATGCACGGAGTCAGAAGATCCGGCATCTGAAAGCTATCAAGTTGATGATTGAGCTTGCAAGAAATGATACCGTAGTAGCTTTGCCTCAGGTATGTATCGCAGCACTATTTGGTATGCTTTTGTCTGATCAGCTTTCAGGTTCGCGCGTGTCTTCAGTCCGCCCTCAATAACGCATATCTTCGAGACCAAGCGTTACTCTCCTGGCTCGCTCTACTTGATGCCTTCGATGATGATGGTGATCTGGGCGATATACTGGAGCAGACCTTCACAATACTGCTTAACTACTGGGACGTGATGAAGGAAGAAACACAACAGCAAGCTTATCGCGGTGTCCAAGCGCTGTTGGCTAATCCGAGCCACAAACATCTGGTTCCAGACATGATCTTGCTCATTCCCTCATTACAGTCAATTCCATTGATGTCCAAGATAGAGGCACAACTTGCAAAACTACGCGAGACCGCTGACACAGCCACACGAATCGCGGCTTTTAGTAGACGTTGTCGCAATGAGAATGCAAGCGTGACGTTACAAGCACTTCGTGAACTGGTACCTTATCTATCAAAGATACAACAATGGCTGAATGATACGATACTTTCCGAGCAACCTAATTCTGCAGTCTCGGAACTTGTTAGAACTCTACTGGATCTCTGTTCCTCTGCTGCCGAGCATGAAACGGAAATGCTAGATCTTTGTGCGCAAAGCTTAGGCGCAATCGGCTGTCTGGATACAGTACGTATCGAAGCCCCAAGAGAAGTTCAGGAGATAATCGTGATGTCAAATTTCGAAACTGCTGGCGAGACGGTGCGTTTCGTCGCGTTCATGCTGGACAAAGTTCTTGTCAAGGCATTTCATTCGGCTCCAAATCCTAGAGCACAAGGGTTCCTGGCATACGTGATGCAGGAGCTCCTAAAGTTCTGCCAGTTCTCCCCGGATATCATCAAGACCAATCGACCAGGCGATTACGACGCCGAGGATGTTCATCGCTATTGGATCAGAATGACAGAAGCAACGAGAAATACTCTAATGCCTCTATTGACCTCGCGATATATCCTGAAGGTCAGCGCAGGGGATGAAGCACAGATGTATCCCATCTACAACACTGCCATAAGTCATGGTCTATGGTTGAGGAGTTTCGTGCACGACTTGCTCTCCAAGGGCAGCGGAGACAATGCAAAGAAAATCTTCAAGGTTGTCAGCAGAGTTATACATGGATACGACATTTCGATTTCCAGCTTCCTACTCCCTTTTGTCGCGCTCAACGTGATCATCGGTGGCACTGTTAGGGAGGTGGCACAAGTCAAGGAAGAACTGCTCGAGGTCTTGAAAGGTGAAGACCTAGAGGCTTCTGCTGTGACAAACGACACGCGAGACTCATGCAGTGCCAATGTGTTTCAAGTGCTTGATTACTTGTCAAAGTGGCTTCAAGGAAAACGCAAGTCTATTGCGATCAAAGACGCGGCTGTGAACTCGAAAGCTTACGACGATCTGGACCGGCAGATTGATCACGCTCAAGTCACAAGTGTGGAAGAGGTGCTTTCAGCAATCCCTGCGGACATCATTGCCTCACGGGCTGTCGAGTGTGGCGCATATTCTCGAGCCTTGTTCCATTGGGAACAATTCATGCGGCAACAGAGGGACTCGAAGAGAACAGACAAAATGAGCTCGACAGATGTGGCCCACGAGCGTGATCAGCAATATCACCGACTGCATTCTATCTATGCACAAATCGATGAGCCTGATGGCATCGAAGGTATATCACACTATATCCAGGTGTTTGAGCCCGAAGAGCAGATCTTAGAGCACGAGAAGAACGGCCGATGGGCTGCAGCACAAAGCTGGTATGATTCTTATGTCAATGAAGATCCTGGTACACTCGGCAGTCATCTTGATCTTATGAATTGTTTACAACGAGCAGGTCAACATACTATGGTACTTGATCATGGCAGAATATGTGACGAAATGTGGCCATACAATGAAAAGCTCTTGTCTATGATGACTGAAGCTGCGTGGTCAATCCCGAAGAGACTGTCAAATATTCAAGATTTCCTCGGCAATTATAAAGTGCCTGAGAACATGATGCTCGACTTCAACATTGGAGTCGGCAAGGTGTTCATGGAGGAGATGTCAGACGGACATGATCAGAATACCCCAAAGATCCTGCGTGAATTGCGGCTCTCGATTGCAAAGACATTGTCACCTGCTGCCACAACCTCATTGCAAGCCTGCCATGATCAGATGCTCAAATTACATAGTCTGTACGAGATTGACATGCTAACCCGACGTCAACAACTCAACCTTGCAGAAAGGACGGCATTACATACCAGCCTATCTCATCGACTGGACATTGTCGGATCTTACCTGCCTGATAAGCAGTATCTATTAGCTATAAGACGTGCTGTCATGGATATCAATGGTAGCGTCTTCAATGATGATGACAAAAGCCAATTGTGGCTACAGAGCGCACGCCTGGCACGAAAGGGCAATCGTACTGAAGTTGCCTACAATGCCATACTCAATGCCCTTCAGCTTGGTGATGAGTCTGCCAAGATTGAGCAGTCTAGGCTACTTTGGAAATCCGATGAGCGTCGAAAAGCTATTCAGAGCTTGGAAGGCGCCATATTGTCTGATGCATTTGCAGCTCGGAGTGTGCAGGAGTCGGCAAGTATGCAGGCACTCAATGCTACAGCCGCAAACGGGGCGGTGCAACCAGAGCAGAACCTGCTTGTCGCCAAAGCCAACCTGCTTCTTGCGAAGTGGCTTGACAAAGCAGGTCAAACCCAATCAAGCGCGATCAACGAAAAATACCAATACGCTGTGAGGTCATTCTCGCGATGGGAGAAGGGCTTGTACTATCTCGGCAAGTTCTACAACAAAGTACTGGAAGCGCACAAAGCACTGCCACCACAGAAACAGGAGAGTATCTACGTGAATGGGCAATGTGCCCGGCTTGTGGTAGAGAACTATTTGCGCTCACTCCACTTCGGTTGCAAGTACCTCTTCGAAACAATGCCGAAGCTTTTAACGTTATGGCTTGATTTCGGCATCGAAGCCAGCAAGCCAGTCCCTATGAATCTGCCTGACGAAGTTCGACTCAAAGCTTCGCATGCACGACCGGAGACACTAGAGGCGATGAACAAGCAAGTGCGAAAATATGCTGACAAGATTGCAAGTTATCTCTTCTATCCAGCATTGGCGCAGATGCTTACTCGTGTCTGCCATCCACATCACAAAGTGTATGACGTCCTGGGACACATCATTGTCAAGGTTGCCATGACATACCCACAACAAGCACTCTGGCCACTGCTCGCGACGTCCAAGTCGTCGACTCCAGATCGGGCGGGTCGTGGTCTGACCATGTTGAATAAGCTAAGAGAGCGAGCGAACAAGACAGTCAGAAATGAAGGACAAAGTGTTGAGATAAAAGATATGATAGCAAAGGGACAGAAGCTATCAGAGCAGCTCTTACGGGCTTGCGAGACCACAGTCGCCTCCACAGGCACCGTCAGTCTGTCTCGTGATCTTGGCTTTAGCAAAACCGCAGGCTCGTGCCCACTTGTTGTCCCAGTCGAGAAGACACTCACGGCAAGTATCCCCACTGGTGCCGCTGACTACTACGCATTGAAGGCGCACAAAGCGTTTCCATCGAGCAAAGACGCCGTGACCATATCCTCATTCACCGATGACGTCCTCGTGCTCAACTCGCTCCAAAAGCCTCGCAAACTCACCGCCCGCGGTACCGACGGCCAGAAGTACGGCCTCCTCTGCAAACCTAAAGACGACATGCGCAAAGACCAACGTCTGATGGAATTCAACGCGATGGTCAACCGCGCCCTGAAAAAGGACTCTGAATGCAGCCAACGCCGTCTCTACATACGCACCTACGCCGTCACCCCACTCAACGAAGAATGCGGCATCATCGAATGGGTCGACGGCCTCAAAGCCCTGCGCGACATCATCCTCCAACTCTACCGCAGCAAAGGCATCACTGTCAACTACAACCTCCTCCGCGAACTCCTCAACGAAGCCTGCGCTCGTCCGGGAGCCCACAATATCTTCACAAACCAGATACTGCCTATGTATCCGGCAATACTGCATGAATGGTTCACAGACACCTTCTCGGATTCGGAATCCTGGTTCAACGCGCGCATCCGCTACACCCGCTCTGCCGCCGTCGCATCCATCGTGGGCCACTCCCTCGGTCTGGGCGACCGTCACGGCGAGAATGTTATGCTGGAAGAGGGCTCCGGCGGCGTCTTCCACGTCGACTTCAACTGCCTCTTCGAGAAGGGCCTGACATTTGAAAAGCCGGAACTCGTTCCCTTCCGCTTGACACACAACATGGTCGATGCGTTTGGCGTCTATGGTGTTGAGGGCCCTTTTCGTCGCAGCGCGGAGTGCACGGCAAAGGTGTTAAGGGCTAGTGAGGACGCGCTGTTGACGATCCTTGAAACATTCGTGTATGACCCGACCGCGGACTTTATGGGCGGAACCAGAAGGCGGGCTACTCGTGGCGTGCCGGAGACGCCTAAAGAAGTACTAGAAAGCGTAGGCGGCAAACTAAGAGGCTTGCTCAAAGGAGAGAACGTCCCATTGAGCGTAGAAGGTCACGTCGACGCCTTGATACGCCAAGCGACTGATCCCGCTAACCTGTGCGCGTTGTACATCGGATGGTGCGTACTGTCCAATCGTGAAGCTACTCTGGCGGAAGTGCTAATCTTGTTCACAGGCTCGCTATGTTATAGTTCAATATCTGGTGAGGCTCAATGTTCTGGCTCCTAGATGCATTCCTGCTCGCTTCCACGCACTGTCTTATCGCTGCGCACTCGTAATTCTGACTGAGTCTGTTGACAGCCCTCCTCGATTCTAGTGCCCGCCTCTATGCTACTTCCCTGCCCATGTACTCTTGCATCTGCATGCGTACAAGCGAGTCTTCGTCTCCCCGACCACCACCCTCCGCCGCCGCGTGCGTTCATTACTCCTGCTGGTTCTCCTTGGTGTCTCCGTGCTTACGCGTTCTCGCTCGCGCTACGGAGATGAGGCGAGAACTTTGTTGTCTGAACAGGGTGGCCCGCGGCGGAGTGTAAGACAATTGGAAAAATGGAAAAAGAGGCGTGGTGACAGGAGATAAGGAGGTGTGTAGGAGGGATTAAGAAAGAGCATCTGAGGCGTATCGTTGTTTTGAATCAAGGCGGATTGAAGGTGAGCAGTTCAGTCATCGTAAGGGAATGTCTGCAGAAGGGACAGGACCGTCGAGACTGAAGCAGAAGGTCTTGACAACGAAGGTATAGATGTCTCTAAAAAGGAATATATGTACAGGCGGAGTATTACCATTACTTCTGCTGTACATCTTTGACGAAGCAAAATATACAATGATAGCAAGAGCAGCGTGGGGATTTAGTATGATGTACCTCAGAGCAAAATGCGAATAGGAGTGTCATGAGCCACAAAGTGGGGCACATCGTCGGAGAGCCATAAAATTCGTGGTAAATCATTGATGTCGTAGTAAAGCCATGAAGGTCGTGTAAGATATAAAGGTCGTGTAAGCCATAAAGGTCGTGTAAGCCATAAAGGTCGTGAGAAGCCTTGATGTCGTGATAAGCCATGATAATTCCGAGTGAGCTCCAAAACTCAGTCAGTCAGCCTCTGTTCCCAGGACGAATCGAGTCGAGCTTGACATCCCCATCCTCACATTGCTGGCTGCTGGCCTCCCCCGGCTCGTCTTTTCTCCATCTCCGAGCCAGGGTGCTCCAAACCGATTCGACACCAAGCATTTTCCACGTTCTCGCAGAAGTCCACAAACGCGTCGTCCTCCAGATGGCGGCAGATGAGGTCATTTACAAAGTTCTGGCGGCCGGAGCCTGGACGTTGGTTTGTGAAGTCCTGCATCACGGCGGAGACGTCGTAGTCCTTGAACAGCTTCATTAATTCCATGTCAGGATCGACGGCGGGTCTGGGTGCAGTGACTCTTGGTGCACGTTTGCGAGGAGTCGGCTTTTTCTTCGGAGGGCTGGCATTGTCCGTCGGTAAGGTATTTGCCTTGCGCTTGTTTACTGCGGACTGTGATATCTCAGAGGTAGTACCGCTGGTATCTTCGTTCGGTAGCGTGTCTTGTGCCATTTTGGCGACAATATCTCCAGGAGTCTGTTTGGAACTGCCCATGGATGTATCTGTCGCGCCCAAGTCCCCAACTGCTGTAGCCTCGAATGGTGATTTGATCGATGTGGTCTTGCTCAACTGGGGTCGAATAGGAGAGCTGATTGTAGATGAAGTACGATGGCCGTCAAAAGCATCTGTCGACTTCAGTGTCGACAATGGTGTCTGATACTTGCTCGTTGTCGAAGTGTCTTTATGTCGATTGCCAGAATCGACACCTGCCGGGGTAGTGAAGTCTTCGGTCATAACATCTTGCTCGCGAGAATTGACGGCATTTGTCAGGGGTGTTTGAGGCCTTCCGGCATCCGAATGGTTTCCTGTCTCTAGTCGAGTTGGAGGACTTGCCGGTAGCACACTTTCAGGGAGGCCTGAGGCTGGCCGATTATCCCGCTGTTTCGGTAACGAACGAGCCGGGGAATTTTCTGCTGGATCAAGCGTGGACTTTGTCACAGTAGCGCTGAATGATCCACGTTTTGGGAAAGGCAGCGGCCGAATAGGTGGCAAGTATGGCGTGAGATTCACCGGGAGGTTCGACGGCACCAGAATGTTCTGCTTTTGTGGTGCAAAGAAGGTATGAGGTTGAGTATTAGATCCGTCAACAACTGCTGACATGCCACCAGGCAACCTATGCTGAACTGTATGCTGTCTTTGCATTGGTGTTCGAAACGCGGACCCAATCGGTGTCGGAACGGTGGTGATTATGGCGCCAGACGCTGTTGCAGGTCGACACTCATCAGATTGTGGTCTACTCAATGTACTTGGATGCGCGAACGGTGTCGAGTACCGAATGGTGCTAGGAGGGCCAGTGGATGGGCGGCTACTCTGGCTTTCTTGCGTACTCCTGGTACACAAATCGTCCTGGGCCACTCTCGCTGTCATTGATTGTGGGAAAACTCTGTCTTGATGTTGAAAGCCGGAGGGCATCGTTTGTGTCCGAACCAGAGTAGAGCGAGCTGAATATACATTCTTGCTACCAAAGAATGGGTCACTGACACCAGGGCTTCTGTCTGGTCGTGGCGGTTGAGTGAAAGCAAGTTGCGAGCCGTTGGGTTCGCTCCGAGACCCGCTGCTGAAAGGAGTTCCATCTGCATAGCATGTCTGTGGTGCGGTATTCACTGCTTTCTGGGACTGCTGCGCTAGGGCGGGACACTGGAGCTGCTCTAGAATTCTCAAAGCAGTAGTAAAGTGCCCGTGACTGCCGAACCAGAGCTGAAACTTGCTGACCTGATGGCGGATTAATACTTTGCAGACTATTGTCATTACCACAACTTACTCCCGTATGTGATGTTCGATACCAGAATGCAAGCCGAAGTGAGTTGTATTTCGCATGTATAGGCAGCTCGCTAGAGATGTTGTCCGGCAAACCTTGTGAACGTCTTTGCAAGATCATTCTCTGCGCAGCCTGACTCAGAGTGCCCAGCTGAACCTCAACCTGCATTGAATAAAGTAAGACATTGACGACGCCAGGGGATCAAGGCGGAGAAGCAATCTGGAGTATCCTTGCGAGGGATATTTGGGGTGGTGCCATTCTCTCTCGTACCATTACTGTCGTGCCACGTATGACCCTCATTACTATATCTCCATCGAAACATGCTTGCGCAAAGGTGGCAGAAGATGCAGCCTCAAAAAGCACGATCAAATTAGAGCTCGCATCCGTCACATCTTCTCCCCCTTGATCACGACGACCAGCAGGACGCGGCAATGAGAACTTCGTGATTGGCAAGCGATGAGATGGCGGCGGCTGGAACGAAGGCTGGCTGAAGTGGGGAAATTGTAGGCTATCCATTCTGACGCTATCTGAGTCTACATCGACATGGTCTGCTGAGCACCAGTCTCAACGCCAAATAAAGTCGAAACTGGTAATATACCACCAGTTCTGGATCCGGAGTCGAAGCACGAACAGGAATCGACAAGTTGACCTCGATTTGAACGATTTGATTTTGATGTCAATGAGGAGCAGCATTAAGCAGGACGGAAATGTGATGGGAAGGGGGAGAGAGAGGGAGTAGTGTGGGTGGGGGTAAGAATTTTGACAGGGTAGGATCCAAGCGTTTCAGGCCTTCTGGTTCACGAAACTGCCGCCGAGCGCGTTCCACGACTTCTCGACACGGCGTCCTGATCTGCGGAGAAACTCTGAAACACCGAGCAGACATCAGTGTCTTCGATGCGCCTGAGCCTGCGCAAGCTCAAAAAAACCTCGAAATATATGAAGATTGATGCAGGATCTCTGCCGACGATCTTACCCTCTCCGTGGAGCAGCTCAATATGGACACGCCCATATTCGAGCGTGAAAACTCATTTGAAGGCTCTCCAGAATACGACGCGTTCATCACGAAGGTAGCAGCGTTCTATCAGCAGCGAGGGTAAGCTTCAGCATCCGCAAAAGATTGCGCTATCAACAGCTGAAAATTTTCACATAGGACATCTTTCGACCCACGTCCGAAGGTCGGCACCAGACGAGTTGACCTATTACGGCTATATCAAAGAGTTGTCGGCCTTGGAGGATATGATGTTGTCTCAGACACAAAATCACAAAAGCTCGCCTGGAGATCGATAGGGCAAGAATTCAACCTTGGAACAACAAATCTGCCTGCCTTAGCTTTCAACCTCAAAACCGTCTACTATAAATATCTTGCAGCATATGAAATCGTCGACGTTCACGGCAGAGAGCCACCACCTCGGGAGATCTTCGAAGATGTATCAGCCAAAGGTGGCAATGTACTCGGGCGCACCCTAGAGAACTTCGTTCGACCTCAACCCAGAGACCCAAAGCTCGTCGACGGCACGGAAGTTGAAGGATCAGACGCAGAAGATCATAATACACCAAGGATTGACAAGATGGAAGTTGATGAGCCTTCGAGTCTAAGAGAGAGGCGCAATCTTAGACAAGCGCCCCCACAGCGAGTGCTGTTTCAGGGTGATGTGTCTACAATGAGGCAATCAAGACACAACATGGCGACCTCACCCACGCCTCATTCAGGCTATCCATACGGCTCCACGAACGGGATTAGCTCACACAATAGCAATCTTCCAACGACACTCGCCAACTATGAACCAAGACAGCAGGTTCCCTTGACATTAAGACCTGTCACAACTCCTTCAAATAATCCAGAAGCCTACAAGGCGCTCGAACTCGCACGGCGTGATGCCATATTAGCGAAGTACCCATCACATTCACAACAACCGAAAGGTATGATGATGCCAGGTACAGGCTTCACTGGTCCAAGCATTTACATTCGGACACTGCTCTCCCTACAGTCAGGGGTACTGGAAGAGCAAGAATATGCTTTGCATCATCTTGTCAAGATTTCGCATGAGCGGGGCGACAAGTACAGGTTTGATGGTTTCTCAGGCCTTGCAGAAGCTCTTGTCGAGACAGTGCTACAGATTGGATTTCTCCTGGGCAATGGACACTTTGATATTTCCTATGAATACCAAGACGTGCCTCCAAGTGATTGGAGGATTGACGGTATGAATGGAACGTCTGATATTCTTGAAAAGGCACAAAGGCTGAGCTCGGCATCGCTTGGCGATCGACTGGAGACGTCAGACTATGCTCGGCGCTTGTGCCTCATCAATGAAGCAGGTCTCGTGCTACGGAATATGGTTATGCTGGAAGAGAACGCTGAATTCATCTCAAAATATCCCGCCATGCGCGACCTGGTTGTAATTCTGCTATACCTGCCTGACCATGCATCTACGAATGAGCTTAGGCATTACGGCTTCGACCTCGCAGAACAATTGTCCAAATACTTGCCTGCAAACAACGACGATGCACTACTCAAAGCGCTTACCCATTTCATCGACGATAGTGATCGAGCCGTCGTTTTGGCATCATTACGAGCGATCAGCCGGATGGGGACGAGTCTAGCTGAGCTCACCCCGATACACTCAATTCCAGTTCCAACGATAGTTCGCATCTGCGATTGGCTTCTGGTGGAGGACCAGGAGCTCAGAACAGCGTGTCTTGATCTTCTGTATAGGTATACTGCTGTTGTGAAGAATATTGAGGCACTGCTTGACAACTTCGACGTGGAAGTGTTGATTGGTCGAATTATTCGATTGCTATTATATGGCGCCAAGCCATCTGGCGACAGACTACCAGATCTTTCAGGCACGAATCCAACACCCACTGTGCCCGCGACTGAAGAAACGCCAATACCGAAGATACCTATCGAACTTGTGGAACAGCTGCTGCTCTTCGACGAGCCCGAGAGGAGTTCGCAGTGGTATGTATGAACTCGCAAGGGATGTACAACAGCTAACTCCTCTCAGGCTTCGTACATGTTTCGAAGAGGATCCATCAGGAGAAATAACACAAATAGCCCTTTGGCAGGCATATCAAATCCCATTTGCTCCATATGCTGCAACGAGACCACTTTTACCTGCAAAGGACTTCATCACAAATGTTTCAAGTACTTTTGTTCACGCAAGTGCTCAGGTCATGAACAATCCAGCCCCGAGATTCGTTATCAAAGGGATCGAACCTCGCAGTGTGCCGGTTGATCCTAACGGTCAAGCATATTCTCTTTGTCTATGGCACAACGATGATGGAGCAGAGTGTGGGGAGTTCGCCATGAAGGGCAAGCTGATGTGGGAACACATCATCTCGGCACACCTCGGGGTGGTCAAGGATGAAGCAGGCGCATACGACCTGAACCCACTTGAGACAACGACGTACAACTGCCGTTGGGCAGGCTGCACAAGATATGATGGTTCCGCAGCAGCACCAGCCTTCAGTGTCGGCATGCATGTCAAGACACACATGTCTACCACGAGTGCAACAAATACCAAACACAATGGAAATGTGCAGCAAGCAGGGTCTGTCGCTCGATCTGGAAGAGCTTGGGCTATGTACAATACGATTACGGACGAACGAAACGATGCCATTGGCTTACCACTGACGAGCGCACTGGTTTTGCGGAACCTGGCACGGATGTTGCCCAAAACGGCCGCCGGAATGGCAGAGAATGCAGACAATCTGGTATGGCGATACTTTGGAGGAGTGAAAGACCAGCTGTACTATGTCATGGCGCATAATCAGCCTTTGAGAGAGTACCTGGCACCACTGGCATTGAGCATTACTGCGGACGTGGCAGCATGAAGATGGGTGCATTGGCTTAAGGCGTTCTTGGAAGAGGCGGTACATCAAGTGCTTTGTGATATCTAGGAGGGGTCACAGCTTGGGCACGGATTATGAGAGTGCTCACGAGCATGATATAGACGATGTATGAGTAAGATAGATGATCAGAATAGGTACACAAGAGACACCCATACACATTGCCCCCCCTTTCATGGACCCTGAGGTGCTTTTATCTCCACGCTCACTCCGCCAAGGGCCGCCGACTCTCGATCGACTATCCAACTGACAAACAACAATTTACCTAAAACACTCCCGCGCACTCGTCAAAGCTCTCAAGCATACCACAAAAAGGAACAAACATGGCCGAGAAAGAATTCACCTATTCGGATGTCTCCGAGCACTCCAGCAAGGACGACATCTACATGGTTGTCCACGACAAGGTCTACGACTGCAGCAAGTTCGTCGACGAACATCCGTACGTCTGTCCTCCATTGCCAGCTGAGAGACTGGCGCTCTTCGACTCGCGCGTATTGCGGTTCACGGCGAATCCTGCGCATCGATCGACGACCCTATTGAAGATCTGCACTAATACTTATCTTCACAGCGGTGGTGAAGAGGTCATGCTTGATGTCGGCGGACAGGATGCCACAGAGGCTTTCGAGGACGTCGGACACAGTGACGAGGCGAGGGAGATCCTGAACGGAATGCTGGTCGGAAAGCTAGCAAGAAAGGTATGAGAACCATTCTCATCTGTCAGACGATGTGGCCTATTGGTCACTTGGCTGTGAGGGGACGCGCCGGTGTACCAGTAGAAAAAGGACAGAATCTGCTCAGGAACGAAGTGCTGACATGTATGCTCAATCATCTAGGAAGGCGACTCGAAGCCGAATGCGCAGACCACACCCATCACTTGGGCCAACAACCCGATTGACCCGAATCCCGCAACTGGCGGAAAATTCCTCCTCGTCTACCTCAGCGCTGTCGTTGTCGCGCTCATCGCATTCTCGGTATATTACTTCAAGTAGAAAAAGCAGGTTGGGATCACATACTCACTTCACTCGTACCCATGTCAACTCCTCTTGCATCTCAAACCTTTCGCACAACAACCCATCAAGAGAATACGTCTCGCATTCCCAGTACTAGATGCAAACCACTCAAAGCGATCGCAAAACCCTCCTCTGCATACCTCATTCACCAGTACGCCTCCTGCAGACTACAAGGGCATTGCCATTCTGACGCGTTTCCTTCTTTTCTTCTGTAGTTATGGTTCGAAAAGAACTGGGAATGGGCCTTCTACGGAGCAGAGGGCGCTTCACGACCACGGGCAACACCGCTGGAGTACTTTGGCGTTACGGAAAAGACAGCATCGACGGCGTCATCGGTGGTCAATTCAGTGGTCAGTTCTGCAGTCAGCACAGCGAGTCAGGCAGCGAACAGTTTGAAGCGGGAGCTATAGGAGGGTGAATGATATGGGAGGCTCGATGTGTATCAAGATAGACTACTACTATTGGTGCGGAAGACTTTAATCATGTATCTGAAAAGGCTGCACAGCATGGGGCAAATCATGGATGTCTTATCTCTTGCCAACGTCATGAAAGCCCTGTCCGAGCTCTCCGCCAGTGCATCGTTTGTGTTGTGAGACCGCTGGATCCTGCATATAGGCGTTGGTGCCGGAGATAAGAACCCCAGACGCAGATGACTCGTCGATCGCCGGGGCTGATTGCCTCCATCCTCGACATTCTCGACCATCTTCTTCCCAATAACCTCCCTCTTGCTGTGCATGTATGCTATGGCTACAGCGACGGTATTCTAGCACGACTTCGAAGTCTTCCCACCTTGCAAGTTCGAGGAGTCAGCAGATACACCTTGTTGGTGAGTCCCCTGGATCCTGTCCTGCGGGGGTTGGTTGTACGACGCTCGCGTGCAGTAGCTGGAAAATGGCACCACCTGCTGTGTCATCATGTGCGAGTGACTCATGCTTGTATCATAGCTACTGACAATTGTCTTAGACGGACTACGCTCCTACGTTCCTACACCCTGGTCGTCCGAGTCCTCCCCTTCAAAACCTATACGAACTACTTCTCAAGCCTGCTCCTCCTGCTTCAACATGGTCCCAGCTCAATAGAAAGAACCTTGATACACCTCTTCTACCTTGCCCTCCGTGCTGCCAAAGCTTCAGCGACCTGCTTGTCTTGCATCATTAAGTTGATCTGCGGACTTGCTCGAGTCGTGTGATAATGGACACAGCCCTTCACCCTATATATCTGTATACGGATCACTCAATTCGCCACTAGCATTATCACCTACTCATACTTTCAAGATATACAATCCATACTACTTCTTTAGTCCTTCGTTATGTATCCATATACCCGTGGCAGCGGTCGGCCGACTGCTGCCATTAGCCCTCCTCAGTCTATCTCTCCACGCTCGACAAGTCAACGAGACACAGCTTCGGATCGTGGCTCCGACTTTGAATCACTTACCTTGAGCGACAGACCACTCTCGGAAGCAATAGGCTACCGAGCATCGTCTGCTGCTGCCGAGTCGGCTGCCGCCGCTGCTCAGAAGGACACCGAGCGGCTCAATACCATTGCACAGAAGTTTTTCACAAAGGCTGCACTGACCATCATCTCCTCAAGATTAGACTTGCCGCACACCTTCAAGCGAGGCACGAACCAAATCATGGTCAACAAATGGTTCAACCTGATCCTCGACCATTCGGACATGGTGCTGGAGGATGTATACGATTGGGCAATCTTTGACATGATTGCAGATACGCCTCGACCATTGATTATTGAGATCTATCTTGACGTTTCCGAGCTCGGTCGGACTCAGACACTGGTTATTCAAGATGAGCGAGGTGAGAAGTGGGACATCTGCAAGGCACTGGGGACTTCAAGGAGCTCCGGATCGTCCACGGGGAAGCCAACACAGATCGTACTCGAACGATGGAAACTGCAGATAAAGCCGCAAGGACTATCCGGCGACGCCGAGCCATCTTCTGCTGTGTACAAGAAGGCTCTTGTCATGTTTAGAACGATGTACTTCCTGTGCCGCTTATTACCTGCCTGGACACTAAGACGTAAGATCGCCAAGGAGCCCGCGACTCTCATATCGATTCGTCCGTCGTACCGTGTTGTATCAGAAGGACAAGGAGTGACAAGTGATCTCCTTACTACGTCTTTGTACCCATCTGTGGAGCCCACCACCGTCAAGCAGGTCCTAGCCCCTGTTCATAGCCCTATTGGAGACTTTTGCACCGAAGTTACATACCGGTCAAACTGCACTATTCAAGTTGTGAACACAGACTCTCTGATGAGCTCCCGATTTCGCGTCATGGACGACCAGCAGTTCAGGCCAAGTCTTGAAGAACGGAGCAAGACAGATTATGCTGGTGGAAAAGCTGCCGGCTCGTTACCGAGCAAATGGCGTGGACAATCAGCTCGGCCGGAGCTACACACTTACGGCAGTCTCGCCACTTACCACAATGCTGAAGCCCCTCGAGCAAGTCCGGTGTCCGTCCTGCGTGCAGTAGGAGCACCGTCTTCCAGTCCCCTTGCCGGTAGTACACCACCTGGTCGCGAGCCGCCGGATCATCGAGCGTCGATAAGCTCAAAGTCGTCCTTAAAGACTGCTGCAGATGGTTCACACATGATAAACCGCCGACTTTCGGTCACATTCCAGCCATTCAAAGCTGGAACCTTAGCAAGTTCTCCCTTGATTGCCGGCACATCAGCTGGCACATCCGACCTCAGCAAGGGACTGCAAGAAGCACGGAGCAGGACTTCGCTCTCAGCTTTACCACAAGCAGCTTTGCGCATCCCAGCCGGAGCGAGCGCAGAGGTAGCCGTCGGGTCACTTAGTCCCAGTTCGCCCAAGCCACCCACGTTCACCAGATATAGTAGTAGCTTTGGCAACAGAAAGTCTCGATTGTCCTCTGGAGGATCAGCTGGTCGCAATGAGGAATTGACTGGTAGCAGTCTGCGAGGAAGCCAGAGTTCGTCAAAGTCTCGAAGTTCTGGTGCTCTAGCGGAGCAAGGTGGAAGCTCCGGCTCGCTGCAAACAGACGACGATCAGATTGCAGACTTTCTGAAGCTGCTCGATCAGAAGAAAGACCTGCAGAGCTTCAACCGTACTGACACTGCTTCACGAGAAGCATCAACACGTCGTACGACAGCCGCGTTGTCGAAATATAGAGGTCTACGTGATTCTCACGTCGCACTTAGCGAGTCTCTCGGACTGTCCTCATCGATGCTGCACAGATCTTCGAGCTCGTCCAGCCGAGTTCCTGCACTTGTGGCTGGAAGTTCTTTGTCCTCAGCTTCTCCCGGGAAACCAATGTCACCGCACACTCCACACACTCCTGCCATCCCCTCTCGCCTAAGCTCTGCTGCTATTGCTGAAGACTTTGAGGGTAGTGATCATTCCGACCATCCACACCGAGAGCCTGCGCTTGATCTTGCTGTCGACGACATCGCGCCTAACTTCCCAAGCTCCAGACCGATCGATGTCCCCAACTCGCCTCAACAACGAATACGTGCCAGGCGGTCAAGCTCGACAGCATATCGACGACACGTCATGGAAGGTCTCGACGAGTACGGGCTACGCAGTGCCAGTGTGCCTCTCCGTGAACAGGTAGGCATGAAGCGCGAACCGCTCAAGTCGACGCTTTCTCCAGCTGAAGGCGACATCACTGCCGGCCTCCTCCCATCTTCCTCGCCACGGGATCCAGTAAATATACCTATCCCTGCATCGCTCAGCTCCCGGACCTCTTCCGGCATTGCCCGCTATGACAATCAACCCAGCACATCCGGATCTCGGCCATCTGTGCAAGCCAGATCGCACCTCTCGAGAGGTGGTGCCGGACTTAGCCGCGGGTCACCCCGCGTGCCTAGCCCTGATCTTGCTAGCGCATCTGGGGCCCTCGGCCATGCGAGCAGATATGCGTATAGCTCGAGATCATCGGTTGCGGCTGCGGCGATGGACGATGACGAGCCATTGTTGTTTACGATGAGCGAGCTTGAGGCGCAGGCGAGGAGGAGTAGTGTTGAGGATGTGGCGACATTGCTGGACAACGAAGGATCTGGCGTGAGGCGGTGGTGAGCGGCTGAGGAATGAGGTGGGATTGCATTGAGGTCAGGGTATAGATTGGTGAGGTTGAGGACCAAGTGTTGAATAAGGCTGTGGATGGAGGGAGTGGCACTGACTCGATGACGCAAGAGATATATACGCTGCGGTTGTGTGAGTGGAATGCAAGAGATGGAGGAGTTGACAAAGCATACATGAGACATGATACGATACGACTGAACATTGCCACGGCGCTGGAAGGGATATGGTTGGGATATATTACATGGAGATATGGAGTTTGGGAATGACTGGGCGGAGCACGCTGGGGTCCGACGGTATACACTCGCAAGGGGTTGGTTGTTCGATTTCGATACCAGACAAATATATCGAAGGCACTTTGGGTGTCCACTGTTTGTGAATTTTCCTACTCTTTGGTAGATGAACGAACTTTAGATCACTCTTGCAAGAGCAGGGCTGTACTGTGCACCAATTTCAAACCACACTGCGAGCTTGTGCAGTCGAAAGCAGCGCCATCTCAGCCTAGGAATCAGCCTTGCCCGAAACGGTATGTCAATATAGTGCCAGCAGAATACCTTAAATAGCCGATCGTGGCTATGGTGCCCGTTTCGAGCATCTCCCCCTTGGTGATACGAACAATCGACAACAACCACTACCATTACCGCAATGAGGCAATTGTTTTGCATGGCGCCTTCACGCCATGGGCTTGGAGATGAAGCTGAGGATGATGTGAATAAGACTAGTGGCAAGGCTGCACTATCCTGTCAGCTGATCTTTGAGATTAACATTCCGAGCACCCTCGAGTCTTGGTCCCGTGCATTCCTTAAAGGGCTTGCGTTTCCGTGCCTTGCCTTCCTTGCTTTGTTCATCTAGTCCCATTACTCTGCTCTAATTTACATTTGCTGTGCTCAGGTCAACTTGCAAGCTCTCCGGCCCAACATTCGCTGTCTCAAGAACAAGCACACCAAGCTACAACATAGTGACTTTTCCTCGGTTTGCTTACTACGGGCTTCACCAAACAACAAGCGGCTGCATTCTTGTCGTTGAGACTAGATATCCAAATCGCGAACCTACATACAATCGTCTGGACAGACTACAACCTCGGAGTGTGACCAAAGCTCAAGCAAAGACTTGTTTGGTGAAAACAGAAACCACTCGCAGCCTGGCTTGAAGTCGGGTTGAGGAACTTATATCTCCCACCTCCAACTCCTATTACCAGCAGTACAACGACCTGTTCGCCAGCATCTCCGGCATTGACCGAAAATGCTCTCCACAAAGCTTTGCCTCACCCTCGTCCTCTCCAGCCTCACACACGCCGACCTCCTCCAGTTTACCAACGCCATCCCCTCCTCCCTGCCCCTCAACTCCCCAATAACGCTCAACTACACAACCAGCACTCCCTCCGTCCCCGTCATAATCACGCTCCTCTACGGTCCTACAAACACCACACTCCAACCCGTTTCCAACCTCACCACTACCGACACGTCTGGAGCTATTTTCTGGACGCCGAGCGCGAATTTGCCGACGGCGGAACTGTATGGATTGGAAATCCAGCAATCGAATGGAGAGGGCGGGGTGAATTGGAGCAATTATTTCAAGCTGGTTGCTGCGGATGGTGCTGGTACTACCACAACGAGCACGACAGCCACAGCCATCTCGACCTCGACAGCGACATCAAATGCAACAGCTACGAAGACTGCCGTCGTAGGCCTCGGCGCAGACGGCAGCTCAAATTCCTCGTCCTCGTCCTCGTCCTCGTCCTCGGCCTCGGCCACCTCCAGCCCCATGTCCGGCACAAGCTCCAGCTCATCATTTACCTCCAGCACAAGCTCTTCTGACTCCGCATCCACCAGCTCGTCTGCCACTGCAGCCACGACATCGACAATCCCCACTCCCTCGAATTCCAATGCCGCCACCACAGTCACTAGCGTCACGGTGACCAGCGCATCGGCATCAAAGACGACAACAGCGAGCGTGGTGCAGTACACGCAAAATGCGGCAAATGGGAAGGCGGTTAGGAAGGGCGTTGTGGTGGCGGCTGTATTGGGCGGCGCGGTGGTTGGCGCTGCTGGGTTATTGTAGGGCTCAGTGTGCGTGCGTGGGGAAAAGGTGGTTACCGATGGTGCGTGTGGAGACAGGATGGCAGATGCTTGATTGGTGCAGAGGTGGACATTCTGGAGTTCTGGGATAGGCAGCTCGAATTCTGGTTGGGATAGGTTGTGATACCCTGGATTGGCATGGGAATGAGAATGGGAGGCACAGGTCGCGGTAGTGTACGGTGAACGAGTGATGATTCGACGTGAAAGGGGAATGACTTCTACCTGAAACCAGTATCTGCAAAACGATCGTATCGAATCAAACATTGAATAATCTGGCTTCACTTGATCGTACCAAATGATGATTCATCAATATTCACCGCATGGGCTGCCGTGAGTTACATTGTCCATTCACCCACTTCCTATCACGTATCATCCCCCAACAGCTCAAACATATTCACCGGGCTCCCACCACCACCACCAACAGCACCAATCTTTACTCCAACCCCTACCTCAGCAGTCCCATCTGCCCCCTTCCTCCCCTTCCTCTTCTTCCCCCTGTGCTTCGTGGAACCTCCTTCTTCACGTGTTTCTTCACGGCCTAGCACCACGTCCATGACCCCCTCCAGTGCCTTGATCTCCTGCGCTCCCCACAATCCATCCCGAAACCCGGCGCCTGCCTGCCCAAACACATCCTCCACATTCGGCAGCGTCGTCAGCACCCTGCTCAAGTTCTTCAACACCTGTACCACTTCTGGTCCCACTTCACCTTCCTTCCCTTCGCGGACTGGGATATCACCGCAAAGCGCAACATCCAATATTTGTCCAAGAATGCGCAGAGAATAGAAAGTACCTTCGCACTGCGCACTCAGATGGACGTGCGGCCAGGCGTATGCAGACCCAGACGAGGTGGCGAAGTGCAAGATCTGCTGCCTCGATGGTGGTGCGGTGGAGGAAGTGGCGATGCAGCGAAGGACGGATGTTAGGAGATAGAGGTGCCATGCAGAGGGCGTGGGTGTGGCGTCGACGATTCCCTCGTTATCAGAGAGTGTGTTTCGATTGTGGTTTCGGGGTGTGGGCAGGACATCGGTGATGCTAGACAGTAAGGCCCGACTTTCAGCCAGCACGTCCTGATTGGATAGGAGAGACACGTCGACACCTACCATCCTCTCTCCACGTCTATCACACTCGCTCAGCGTGAAGGGCGGGCCGTGCAGGGCTAGGATTGAGTATGCCAGTCGCCTTATGTGCCCACTTGTACGCCACGCCGACGCTCGTGTCGGATCGTCGAACAGGAAGGGAAGGAAGGTCTGAATCTGCCTCGTTGCCCTAGGAATGAAATGACCATCCGGCCACATCGTCGAAAGCCACTGCTGTACCACCTCCGACACGCGTGGGTCCAACCCATCCAGGGACTTCTGCAACCTCGCATACTTCTGCGTTTTCCCACTCACCTCCTCCACGCCACATGCATATGCCGAGAACTGCGCCGCCGACGTATACGCTTCTTTGAACAGTGCATACTTGCCCGCGACGTGCCCGTCCGCAAAACGCTCCCGACTACTGATAGCCAGCTTCGCGCACTCCTTGATCCCAAGTGCAGAGTCCCGCGTCATCCAAAACGCCAACTTTAACATGTCATCACTACTCAGATTCAGACTTAGGGCTGCAGCTAAAGTCGGAGGAGAGTAGGACACCCCCGTCATTGTATCCTGCTGGGTATGGAGCGTGCCAAACGCGAGGTCCCCGAAGAATATGACTCGTCCTGTTGGCGCGAGGACAAGCAGATCGGAGTCGTTAGTCAGAATGATATCGTTCGAGGCCGGGGGGAGGGCGCTGATGCATGCGACGTCGGCTTCACACGGAACAGTGCGCGTGGCGTAGGAATAGCGGCTGTGCTGGAGGATGGACAGGATGGTGGGAACGAGGAAGGGCGCGGCAGGAAGGGCGGAGAGGCGGGCAGGGAGGTGGGGCGGCGTGCTGATGCTGGTGGAGGCTGGCTTAGGACGTGACGAACCGGAAGAGTTGGTGCTTGTGTTGGGACTGCTCAAGGCGGTAGTGCTGTGGCTTGAGCGGAAGGAGCGAAGCTGGAGGAGGTTCTTTTCGAGGCGGTCGTGGCGCGTGCTTGATTTCGAGGGTGGGAGGAAGCCGTCGAAGAAGATGTAATTACTGCCGAGGTAGTTAGTTCGTCGACGTGAATTGTGAGATCTATTAGGTTGCGCAACCGTACATGCAGAAGCCAAAAGTCTCCAGCTCATCCAGCCATGCTATAGCTTCTTCGGCGAGCTCCGGATATGTTGGGACTGCTTCCAGCGCATGGCGAGCGCGTGTTTTGGTTGATAGGCATCTGTGGTGGATGAAGTAGCAGAAGGACGGTCCGTCGATGATGAGATTCTCCTTCACTACGGGAGGAGTGTCTCCTTTATGCCATGTTACAGATTCACCATACGGACTCACTTGGGTCATCAATCGTGGGATGCCCATGATAGTGATAATTCTTCCTCTGGATTGGTGATTGGAAAAGCAGAAGTCACGCAGTTGTCACGGTTGGCTGACTACTCAGAAATAGCGCGACAAGCACGGGAACGTATTGTCACAACATTTTCGAACATGATAGTTTCAATGTGTTACATGTCGATTTGAGGATTACATACCAGGCATATACTGCAAATGACTGCCTTCATCGGGGTGATGTCATTGCTTTGACACGCATCGGAGCATGACTCCGAAAGCTTTCCTTCAAGTTTAGAACATCAGGCAAGATACCTCTTACCTTCACAGCTTCATATGGCATCTCTGTCGCGTTCCGACGTGTTTTATCGTGTTTCGGGAGCTGGGGTAGGCCCCGGGATCCCCCAAGCATAAGTAAACGCCGGATTGACTAAGATTTCGAATACTCACCACCATGGTACGTTGCAGCATGAGCGACATCAATAGTGCTTGACTGACCAAAAAAGTCTACATTCAGAGCCCTCAACGTCGACTATGATGACGTGGTCGACGATGAGCCAGACGATACCAGGGAAGTCCAGATCGAGGAGGCACTCAAAATCTACGCAACCGCACTGAAATACCACTCCCAAGGCGCTCGAACACTAAAAGATGCTGGCGAGGCTTATGAAGAATTGTTCCAATCCGAAATATTCACATATCCCGAGTCTCTATCGGAGCACAAACGATCGGAGCTGTATGGACAAGCTGATCTCGAAGTCATCTATGAAACAGCACCTGAATTTGAGCCTGTAGCGGTGTCCACTGAGACAGCTCCTAGCACATTGCCTCAAATACTTCACCTCTCCTACAAGAACCGTGGGCAGTACTATCTGGATCTTTTGGAATCGGAGCTTGCCCAGGAAAACCATCAACACGAAGCACAAGATCGGCAGACAGCATCTAAAGCGTTGGCAGACTTTGTTGACGCTTTAGACAAAGATGACGACGATGTCGATCTATGGAGAAGAGCTGCAAAAGTGGGAGGTGTATTGGGCAGCAATCGAATAGCGAGATTCTGTCTAGAAGGTGCTGTGGATGGAGACGAGCAAGATACTGACGATGTCTTGGGTGTGCCAAACATTGAGACTGGTATTGCTGCGGAAGATCTGGTCAAGCTAGAAAATACGATGGAAGACGAGCTATCTCTGGCACACAACAGTCCTAGTGCGATAGTGCCGTCGATGTGGAGAGATCAGCTACAACTATATCCATTTTTACCAGAAGTTTTGCCCAAGCCCGCCGACAACCCATCCTTGCCTCAGGATGGCGCTCCAAGTGGAAGGACTCTCGACGTCAAGACACCGACATGGTCTGCACTGGTGGCGAGTGTGTTGCAGCAGCTCCGTAGTGAGGAAAGTGGTGATACGATCTTCCAGCCAGGGATATCCTGGAGCATCAATATGCCTGCAATGAAGGAAGCCAAGAGCTTCCCCATGGAAGGTAATGCCGAGCAGACTTCGCAAATTCGGATAGATATCGAGGTGGCCAACAGCACGACACAAGTTGCGACTGAAGACGCAGAAAGCAAACCCGTCTCAGCGCAAAGTGCCATACCCGAAGGAAAGAGCCTAGAGCCTGCGCAATCCTCAGCGCGAAAGCGCACAACAGAAGCCGCGAATCTTTCCGAGGGAGGCGATGGGGAAAAGACCACTTCGAAACGTCCAAGAACGCGGAAGTCCTTAGCTGCTGAAGAAGGGGTGAAAAGTGGCGAACCTGCTTCAGATTATGACTTCCAGATTCAGTCCAGCATGCAGGCAGATCAATGGGTGTTCGGGACCATGAACGGTATTGTTCGTAAACTGGGTGTCGATGGCTTCGGCGCACCTGAAGCCCTCCGAGCACTAGTCAGTACAGAGACAGTACCTGGTGCACCGAAGCAGAACATACTTGATGAGATCCCCATTCGATACGCAGTTAAGGATTTCTATGCAGCCATCCAGTCCTGGAATAACGAGAAGTCACGATTACTCAGCCAGAAGAACGAAAGTAATGAACATGACGTAGGTTCTCCGGCGACTCAGGAAAGTGGTCTCATTGCGTTCCTGGAATCGTCAAACACTGGCAAGCATGCAAATCACATGAGCCTGCAAGCTGAGGGCCTTGCGGATCTGGTTGATAGTGTCAATGCAAATTCTTACAGTCTGCGCAATATTGCTCGTCTAATGCTTGACCACTTACTTTGCAATACTGCTGATGGAACCAAGTCCAGCTATTTGGGATACTTCTGGGATGTTGAGATGAAAGACAATCTCGTACAAACACTTAGCCTTCTGGATGATGTCCTTGTCTGCGACATTCAACAAGAGATTGACTTCGCATTGGATTCACAAAACATACATGGGTCATACGACAATCTCAGGATACCACAAAACCTGCCACACCTCTGCCAGCTGACGCAAACGATATTCGAGATACATTTGGACCTCTATTCAGCCTCTATCAAAACTGCCAGTGATTCCACAGAAACTCTTCGCGAGCAGCAAAAAGACCGACTGAACGTATGGGCCAACCTTGCTCGGGAAGTTATCACTTTGGCTGGGTCAGACATAGAGAACAAGGACGCCTCCGAGGCCGAGAATCTCAAGTTACGACACCTTTGGAGCTCTATCTACCACTTAGCTAGATGTGATGAGATCACCCGAGTACACAATGTCGCATGTCTTGATGAGCTCAAGAAGACTATGCTAAGCCATGGTGACATTGTAATTGATCTACCGAACAACACTGTCTTTCCAGAATTGTCCGCATCGGCAGCAGAGCGCGAGATTTCCAAACTGGGTACCATGGATTTCTTCTTGAGCATCTTCGATAAGGATAGCAAACCTCCTGTTGACCTGATTGAGGCGCTTGAGCCGCTTCTTGAGGGCGCTATGAGACTGGTGTCGCCATCGTCGATGAAGTTGAGCAGCAACGAAGAAGTCCCAACGGTTGCAGGCGAAGAGGTGGAGATGTCGGGCACTGAACCAAGCTCAGCTTTCGAACCGCTGTTACACTTCATTATCAAGACAGACATTTCTCTGCGCAGTCTTTTATGGAGAAGACTCAGGGACGCATATGAGGCTATTGACTACCCGCCAAAGATTGTCTCTATCTGCTTGCGGAACATAGAGCTTCTCATGAGCGAGGTCAAATCCGGTGCATACGCTGAGCACGTCCCCGCCGAACGTGCGACATTGCTCCTTGGCTGGTTGCGTGAGTGTGGTGAGCTTTTGGACACAGTGCTGAACTTTACCAATGATATTCCGAATGCGTTTGAATGTGTTGATATGGATCATCTACGGTCGTCTATTGACGCCCTTGCAGATCTTTGGCAGGTACTCTATGCTGTGGCACTATATGACGACTACAGTACAGCTGGAGGGAAAGGAGGCTCCAACCGCAATCCTTTTAGATTCTATCCTCATGAGAACTTCCATGCCGCATCAGTTCAGTTTCACGACATGCAAGCACAGACGGCTGTACTTCTCTACAAGCTAATTGTTGAAGGCATGACGCAAGCTCCTGATGTGTTCGAGGACTCTGTGGATGATCGAATGGTATTCCTTCGGCATATGCATTACCACTGGGGTGTGCGCAAACTCTGTAAGGCAGGCGATCAGATGTTCTTAAAGTTCATGAAAGATGAGCTGGTCGTCCTTGGACAGCCAACGAAGCAAGTCTCTGACGATTTGGCCCAAGTCCTGTTCGATCTGTATGACATTTTCACATTCTCCTCGTCATGGGAGAAATGGGATCATGGTTGCGATCCTGATTACTTCGACAAGGATACAGCATTACAGATATTGCCATTCGTCATTTCAAAGGCCGAGAACATGAACATCAAGGAGCTTATGAAATCGGATCTCTCAAAGACAATTGAAAGAGTCAATAATACACTAGGACAAATCAAAAGCAGTTCAGCTACAGTTCGAAATCGCAAGTTACTTAATGCTTATCTCAAGGGGCCACTACGCCCACTCGAGCTGTTTCGTGCGCTCGAAGGTGTTGACGAAATCTCCGCTATATCTCTTCTCGCCGAAGATGCGCCTGTGGCAGCGAAGGGATGGTACTTTCTGCGCGGACAAATGATCATGACAAGGATCAATGCTCAAAGAACAAAAGGTGCACAGATTCCAAACGACGATATCCAAGCTGCTGTTACATTCTTCTTACAGGATCTGGAGTATGACCCAGAACATTGGGAGACATGGTTTCGACTGGGTCAAGCATATGATGCACTCCTGGAGCAACAGGTCCTCTTCTCTGCGGAGGCTCTCAACAATGAGCAAGAAGAAGTGCAGAGTCTGCAGAGGTGTGCCATACATGCTTATGCTGCTGCTGTTGCAGCTGCTCTTCGTAACGCTGAACCTTGTGAGGAGACTGCTACCAAGATGGCAGAACTTTATACCGAGTTTGGCACAAGGATGTATGCATCTTCACGTCCACCTTTCATGATGAATGCCTTTGCACTCAAGGATTCTTCCTTGCGACACTTTAGTGGTGAAGACCCTGGCAAGTCCCACTACACGCTTGACTTATACTCTGCTATGGACTCTTTGACTGCATGGAGATTCGCAAGTAATCTCTTCACGAGAGCCACGAAATTGAAGCCCGACTATTGGCTGTAAGTGTTGTGCCCATGCACTCATTCACCCTGTACTGACGAGCCTGCAGGAACTACTTTATGCTCGGCAAATGCTTGTGGAAAATACACAACGCTTACGACACCATCATTGCTGATCATCCTCCTACGGCGGTCCAAGATGCTGTTCTGAAGTCGATTGAAACTCTACCACATCTGAAGAGAGCTGATCGTCAAGATCCGATCCTGGATTCTATCTTCAGAGCTATCTTCATAGCTCACAAGCTCGTCCTTCGTGACGACCTTGATGTAAGTCCTCACTCACAACGAAGCGCGTCATTGACCACAGACTGACCATCTGCAGGAGGAAGAGGGCGCACAAATGATCGAGACTATCCTCCGTAAACAGAATCAGTTCGAAGTTCCACGCATTCCAGAACGTACAAAGTTCTTGAACTGGCCACTGTATATGTTGGATGTGTTTCGCATACTCCGAGCTGCTGATAAGAAGAGCTGGCACCACCGAATCGTCAATAGAGTGGGTTTTTTCAGCCTGTTGTACACTTTCTCCGCTAACATGTCAAATCAGGCCGCCGAACTCATCTATCGCATACCAGAAGACCCACAGCAACGTGCGCACTTTGCAAAGGACTATCTTGTCGACCAGCACGTATACACAAAGTCATACACTATCACCATCTGGAAACCTGAACATGAACGTCCTGGTCGTCATTGGGTGTATATGACAAAGTATGCTTCTTTCGTTGCCAGAATTTTTGAGGAAACAGACGATCTAGAGGGTATGGAGATTCTTGCCCGGCGAATCAGGAGGAAGCCGAACGAGTACTACGAGCATACTGCACTATGGGAGGAAGTCTGTGGTTTGCACCTGAAGGTGAGATCTCCACATCTGATCAATATACATATCCAACTAATCTATATATTAGTTGCACCGTCGACATGCGAAAGTCCCTGACAACTTTGCGGATATCATTTTCATCAATATCGACATGGAAGAGTTCAATGCGAACGCAAAACTCATCGATGCCTGGGCGCTCTCACCTACAAGTGATCACCCCTTGAGAGACGTCCTGCGTGAAACAGCCGAGCTGAAGAAGCTCAATGGCGCTCTTATGAAGACAGCAGCTATTGATGACCTTCTAGGAGATACATATGCCGTCATTTGGCACCGGATCGGCCCAATCCTGCGACAAGCAGCCAAGGCAGCCGAACAGAACGTCATGGACGTGTCTATGGCGACAGAGTCTGTCGCGAGCGTTCCTTCCTTGGTATCACCCTCCGCCCCGGCTTTACCACACCGACCCGACAGCCGCAACGTCATGTCACTAACAAACGTGATGCACCTCGACGGTGCCTCCGACACCCCACACTCCTATCCTCGGGCCCCAACCATCCCAGCGCGAGAGCTAACGTACCAATACCGACCCATCACGCCTCCAAGACAGACACCCACATCCACACACCCACCAGGCACAAACGAGGTCACCCTAACACTAACGCCCAGCAAACCCCGCGCCCGTCTCATCTCCCGCCGCGAAATCCTCAAGCGTGCGAGTGACACGGTGGCAGGCCTCAAACCTACGGCGTCGTTGGCCGCGGCTGTGGCGAGTACGAAGCAAGTTGGCTCGGGCGTGGAATCGCCTATGATGGCGGCGGAGAGAGAGGTGAGGAGGGGACGTGGTGGTGGTGGTGGTGGTGGTGGTGGTGC